>Ga0334722_10000024_pt1 | contig 237181 bp, 210 predicted proteins | sample C3_bottom_MG_FD_207210 | JGI IMG/M metagenome (GOLD analysis project Ga0334722, IMG submission 207210) | Sediment microbial communities from Yellowstone Lake, YNP, Wyoming, USA - C3_bottom | ecosystem: Environmental > Aquatic > Freshwater > Lake > Sediment | place: USA: Wyoming | collected... | reverse complement strand
CGGATAAGCTTCATGGTGGACTCCTTCTCTCCGTTGACTGGTGGACTACACTTCCAGTCTGGCACTTCGATGCCGTTTAGGTGAGGAGGGGTCCATCCCATTGGTTGGCGCGCAGAGCGCGCAATAGCCGTTCTTGGCAGATATCTGAATTTGAGACGCTCGTATAGAGATACTTCATTTTCTTCGCCCTATACCTGGCTGAGAGCCAGTGTTCATGCGCTTCTCCACGGCTTTCGTCTCGCGCCACATCCGTGCGATGTTCTCTGAACTCCGCCTTCAACGCACCCTCAGCCCGCGACGATGCGGCCCTGCTCCATGCGCACGATGCGATCGGCCGCCGCCAGGCTCGCAGGCCGATGCGTGATCAGGAGCACGGTGCGCTGCCTGAGCGCGGCGCCGCAGGCGTGCAAGAATTCCGCTTCGCCCTCCGGGTCGAACATCGCGGTGGCTTCGTCGAGGATCAGGATAGCCGGGTGTTTCAACAGCGCGCGGGCGAGCGCAAGGCGCTGCTGCTGGCCGCCCGAGAGGCGCACGCCGCGATCGCCGATCAGGGTGTCGTAGCCCTGGGGCAGGCGCAGGATGAAGTCATGCGCCTGGGCGGCCGCGGCCGCCGCCTCGATTTCGGCCTGCCCGGGGTCCAGCCGCCCGTAGGCGATGTTGTCGCGCACCGTGGCGTTGAACAACAGCACGTGCTGCGGCACCACGCCGATCTGGCCGCGCAGGCTGGCGAGCGACACGGCGGCGATGTCTATGCCGTCGATCAAGATCGTTCCCGCGGAAGGCTCGTGCAGGCGCATCAGCAGATGGCCCAGTGTGCTCTTGCCCGCGCCGTTGGGACCGACGATGGCGACGGTCTCTCCGGCCGCAATGCGCAGATCGACACTTTCCAGCGCTGCGAGCCTGCCGCCATAGGCGAAGCGCACGCCGCGAAATTCGATCTCCCCTTTCACCGCCGGGAGCGCGACGCCGACATGCGCTGCCGGCTCCGGCGCCTCCTCCATCGCCTGGCGCAGCCGGGCGAACGCGCCCCGCGCCATCTGGGTCTGGCCGTAGACATCGGCCAGCCCTGCGACCGGGCGCGTGAGCAGGGCCGCATACAGGAGGAAACTCACCAGCTGCGCCGGCGCCAGCCTGCCGTCGGCAAGGTCGCTGCTCGCCAGCGCCAGCACCAGCACGATGCCGATGGCGGCGATCAGCTGCGCCAGCGGCTCGAGCGCGGCGTAGATGCGGCGCTGTCTTACGTTCAGGCGATAGATGCGGTCGATCTGCTCGCGATAGCGCGTCGACTCCCGCTGTTCCCGGGTAAAGGTCTTGATCGCGGGCAGCATGCCCAGGTTCTCCTGGGCGATGGCGATGGCGCTGGCGTACTCCTCCTGCACCTGCGCCGCCAGCGGCCGCATGCGGCGGCCGACGATTTTCAGCAGCAGGTAGAACAGCGGGATCAGGACCACCGCGAGCAGCGCCAGGGTCGGCTGGATGCGTAACATCAATATCACCGCGCCGCCCGCGGTGAACAGGAGCGGCGCCAGCGCCAGCGCGGTGCCGCTGATAAAGCCGGAGACGACATAGACGTCGCTGGTGAGCAGGGCGAGCGTATCGCCTAGCCGCCGCTCCTGATAGTAAGCCAGCGGCAAGGCCTGCAGATGATCGTACAGGCTGGTCTTCAGGTCCGAAACGATGCGGTCGGCGGCATTGCCGAGGAGATAGGTGTTGCCGAACTTGAGCAGCGCCTGCAGCGCGAACAAGGCGAGCATGCCCGACAGGACGATGCCTATGCCGGCCTGGGCAAGGTCGTCCGGGCGCAGCAGGGCGTCGGTGAGCAAGCCGCCGGCCCAGGGCAGGAGCAGCGCGGCCGCGCTTTCGAACAGCATCAGCAGAGCGCACAATGCCAAGGCGGCACGATGCGGCGCGGCAAAGGCGAGGAGCGCACGAAAATCGCTCATGCTGCGGGCAGGATGTTATTGGGCCAGGTCATGTTTGCAGGCGGGAAGCAGCAGCGCACGAGGAGGGGCAGTTTACTGGCTTTGCGCTGGTTGCTGTTAAAGCCGGTCGCGAGTAGCCTAGGCGGACTTTATTTTTTCGCACCTCCCCATGCACCTGAACGCGGGGATCTCGTTTCCCACTTACCCACTTGAACGGATCTTTACTATGAATGGCGCCGAAAGCCTAGTCCGCTCGCTGCTCGCCAGCGGCGTAGATACCTGTTTTGCCAATCCCGGCACATCGGAGATGCATTTCGTCGCCGCGCTGGACCAGGTCGAGGGCATGCGCTGCATCCTCGGCATGGCCGAGACCGTGGTGACCGGCGCCGCCGACGGCTACGGCCGCATGGCGGGCAAGCCTGCCGCCACCCTGCTCCATTGCGGACCGGGTTTCGCCAACGGCCTCGCCAATGTGCACAACGCGCGCCGCGCGAATTCGCCCATGGTCAACATCGTCGGCGACCAGGCGACTTACCACCGGCCTTACGACGCGCCGCTCACCTCGGACACCGAGGGCCTGGCGCGTGCCTCGTCGCACTGGGTGCGCACCAGCGCATCAAGCACAACCGTGGGCGCGGATGCTGCCGCCGCGGTGCAGGCAGCCAACACCGCCCCCGGGCAGATCGCGACGCTGATCCTGCCGGCGGACACGGCCTGGAACGACGGCGGCGTGGTCGCCGCGCCCCTGCCGGTGCCAGCGCGACCGCGCGTCGCGCCGGACACGCTGCGCACGATCGCGCAAGTGCTGCGCAGGAAAGAGCCGGCGATGCTGGTCCTGTACGGTCAGGCCTTGTCCGAGGCGGGCCTCGCCGCCGCCAATCGCGTGGCCCACGTCAGCGGCGCCAAGCTGCGCACGCCCACCCAGGTATCGCGCATGGCGCGCGGTCGCGGACGCGTGCCTGTGGATCGCATACCTTATGTGATCGACGGCGCGATCAAGGCGCTAGTCGGAATCAAACACGTGATCCTCGTCGGCGCGAAACCGCCTACCGGGTTCTTCGCCTATCCGGGCAAGCCCAGCCTGATGGCGCCGCCGGATTCGGACACGTACGTGCTCGCGCGGCCGGAGCAGGATGCGATCGCCGCGCTCGATGCACTGGCGGACGAACTCGGCGCGCCCCGGCTGGTACCGATACCGGAGGCGGGAACCAAACCGGAACTCCTGCGCGGAAAATTCGAGCCCGAAGCCTTTGCCGTCACGCTCGCCGCGCTGCTGCCCGAGAACTGCATCGTGTCCGAGGACGGCGTGACCTCGGGCCGCGGCCTGTTCGCGCCGACGTTCAACGCCGCGCCCATGGACTGGCTGCAGAATACCGGCGGCGCGATCGGCCACGCCTTTCCCTGCGCCACCGGCGCGGCGATCGCCTGCCCCGAGCGCAAGGTGGTATGCCTGCAGGCCGACGGCGCGGGCATGTACTCGCTGCAGGCCTTGTGGACCCAGGGACGCGAGAAGCTCGACGTGGTGAACGTGGTGTTCGCCAACCAGATCTATAAGATACTCTATGGCGAGCTCGTGTCGGTGGGCGCGAAGCCCGGCCGCGCCTCGAACGAACTGTTCGATCTGGCGCGCCCCGAACTCGATTGGGTCAAACTCGCCGGCGGCATGGGCATGGAGGCGACGCGCGTGGACACGCTGGAGACCTTCGCCGACGTGTTCAAGTCGGCCTGCGGCAGCAAAGGGCCGTTCCTGATCGAGTTCAGGATTTAGTCACCTAAATCCCGTCGGTGCTTGACGTTGCGCGCTCACGCGCGCCAACCCTGTTTTCCGCACGGACAAAAAGCGCGTCCGCACGGAAAACAGGGTTATGGATAACACCCAAACCAGCATAAGCGTTTTACACAAGATCGCCGCTTGCGCATGGACGGCTTTTTCGTCCGTGCGCAAGCGGCGATCCGCGCGGACGGGTCGCCGTCCGCGCAAGTTATTTGACTCATTTCGTGCCGAACAGCGCGCGCTCCAGTTTCGGGTGCGCCGCGTAGCGGGCGAGAAACTCGGCCTCGTCGCGCCCGCCCTTGGCGCGCATCACGCGCGCGAGCGCGCGTCGGTCGGCCAGGCTCCAGCGCGATACGCCAGCGAGCGCATACACGACGACCGGGCTCCATCGCTGCCAAGCGAGGCGCTCGCCCGCGCTAAAGCCGCGCAGCGAACGCAGGCCGGTGAGTTTCATCGCGTCCCTCTCGCATTCCTCAAGCGCGCGCTCGCGCTCGCCGCCGGCCAGCTTCGCCAGGGCGTCGGCCACGCGCAAGCCCGGTTCGGCGACAGGCGGCAGGCCGGGCGTGCGTTTGCGGTCGAAATCGAACAGCAGATGCGACTCGGCCAGGGCGCGCAGGGTGGCAGCGCTCGAGCGGTGGCCCGGATCCGCTTTCATGCGCGCCAGTTCCGCGCGCATCACCCGGCGCGCGTCCGCGGTGAGCGGCCGGAATCCGAGCTTGTAATAGAACCACCACGCGCCCGAGGCGACCGCCTCGTCGTTGCCTTTTCCGAGCTGGTATTGATCCAGGCTGAACGCGTCGGCACCGAACACATGGCGCACCATCGCCAGGGTCCGGGTAAAGGTGTGCGCCGCCTCGCCGCCGCGAAAGCTCTCGAATACATTGAACGTCATCGTGGCCGAGCGCCCGATCACGAACGCTTCGCCGTAGCCTATCGGCACGCCGTTGTGCAATATCAGGTAACCGGTCGTCGCGGCAATCAGCTGCCTGCGCTCGGCGATGATGCCGATCAGCACGAAGGCGAGGCCGCCGCCGTCGTCCACCAGGCGCACGTCGCGCGGGTTGCCGTAGGCGAAGGCGTCCAGATCGCGCGAGCGCGTCACCATGGCGCTGCGCGCGAGCTCGATCAGCTGCGCGCCCTCGCGCGCCGAGGCGCGGCGCACGCCGTGATACAGGCGCCCGAGTTCCTCGCGCAGATCCGGCCGCGCGCGGCGCAGCGGCTCATGCTGCCAGGCGAAAGGCGCGGCAGCATGCCGGGCGCGGCTGCGCGCGGGCGTGTCCGCACCCGGCGCGAGTGCGTAGCTCGCATCGATCGCGTCGTGGAAGGCTTCGCGCGTGAAACCGTCTCCCGGCATGGCGGCTATGCGGCGCGCGAGAAACACGGCATCGCTCTCGCCGCGCGCGCGCAGCCGGTCCAGCGCTTCGAATGCCGGAGGATCGAGCTGCTTCAGCGCCCCCGCCTCGGCCCAGGTCAGGAGCAAGGGCAGCGCCGCGGCAAGCTTGTCCTCGACCTCGGCCTCGCCGCGGTCGATGCCGAGGCGCTGCGGCCAGCGCTGCGCGAGCCAGGCCAGGGTGGCCCAGAAAAAACGGTAGCGGATCGGCGTGCCCGCGATCCCAGAATCGGCGAGCGCCGCGCGCGCGAGGTCGGGCCGGCGCTCAAAGCGTGCGAGCATGCGCTCGACCTGCGCGAGCAGCCGTGCGTCGTCCGGATAGGCGCGCAGGAAACACAGCAACTCATGCAGGCGCCGGACCGCCCGCGCCGAGCGCAGATCGGCATGCTCCAAGCGGCGCAGCAGAGCGAGCTTGGCGTCGGCACACCCTGCGCCGTACCGGTCCTTGCGGCGTTCGAGCGCGCGCAGCGTAGAGGTCGTCATGGATTGCTCCGATTTGCGCGGATGCGCTTTCAATCCGCGCAAGCGACAGTGTTCTGGGGAGGACGCCGGCCGCAGCCCGCTCTATCGCCCTTTGAGTATGGCTTCTATGGTTTCCTGCACCGCCAGGGCTTCGGCGAAGCTGGGCAGGGTGTGCGCCTGGCCGTCTATCATCTGCGCCACCTGATCGAGTTGTCCCGATTGTCCGGTCTGGCGGTTGCTCTGCGGCGTCCCCTGTGCGATCCAGTCGCCCTCGACGCCGCGCCGGCGCAGGCCGAACCAGTCGTGTATCTCGATCGCCCCGGCGCTGCCGATCAGGGTCATGCGATTGAAATCGGGACGCGTGCCGCCGACCTGCGCCGCTACCGTCACCGGCACACCGCCCGCGTTCAGCCGCGCTTGCAGGGCCCGCTCGGCGCCGACGCCATCGGCGGGATAGTCCGGTTTCGCCGCTTCCACTTGCGCCTGGCCCAGCGCGCGCTGCAGCACAAACACGAAATGCGACAGCACTTCGCGCGAAAAACCGCCCTCGGCGCGTTCGGCCAGCCAGCGCCCGGCGGCGGCTTGCCAGGTGCGCGGCCATTGGTCGAAGGCCAGTTCGATCTCCACCCGCTCGGGCCTGCCGATGGAGCCGTCGCGTATGGCCGCCTGCATCGCGGCCAGGCCGGGTGAAGTCGCGAGCGAGAAATTGACCGCGGAGCGCAGCCGCCCGGCTTCGATCCGGGCTATCGCCTTGCGCCCTTCGGTGAAATCGACGGTGAGCGGTTTTTCCGAGAACACCGCGAGGCCGGCATCGAAGCCCTGATGCGCGTAGGCAAGATGGCTCGCCGGCGGCGACGAAATGTAGATGCAGTCGAGTGCGGGCGTGGCGATCGCCTCCGCTGCGCTGGCCGCTATCCTCAAGTCCGGATGGAGCTTGCGCACCTCGGCCACTGCCGCCGGATTCGGATCCCAGGCCACGCGGGCACGCAGCCGAGGATGCGCCGCCAGGCGGGCCAGCATGCGCTGTCCCATGACGCCGAGGCTGATGACGCCAATCTGCTTGGGCTCGCTCATAATATAAAGCTTATCAGAATGCCGCCCGCAGCGCCCGGACAGGCGGCGCATAATAGGCCGTATCCGCAGGAGTCAAGATGAGGAACGCGGCGGGATCTTATTCCAGGACCGGCGTGGCGTCGGCAAGAGCCACGATCTTCAGAATTGCAGCGCTGTTTACTTTGCTGGTGGCGGTCTGGGTCTTCGTCCAGAGCGGGATACCCTTTGCGCTCGTGCTCGACCTGAAGGTCGAGCGCATAACCTGGCTGCAAACCCTGAGCGGATGGCTGTTCGTCATCTCCTCCGGATGGCTGCTCTACCTCCTGGTCCATCGCACGCTGAGCACCATTGCCAGGGCCGAAGAAGATCTGAAGTTGCGGGAACGCGCGATCGAATCCAGCGTCAGCGCGATCTGCATCACCGACAACCTGGCCCCGGACAATCCTATCGTCTACGTCAATCCGGCGTTCGAACACATCACCGGTTATTCGAGCCAGGAGGTGCTGGGGCGCAACGCCCGCCTGCTGCAGGGCAGCGACCTCGCGCAGCCGGCGCTCATCAGCATACGCGCCGCGCTCAAGGACGAGCGGCCCTGCCACGTCGTGCTGCGCAATTACCGCAAGGACGGCAGCCTGTACTGGAACGATCTGAACATCGCCCCGGTGCGCAACGACGCCGGAACCGTAACCCACTATATCGGCGTGCACAGCGACATCACCGACGCGAAAACCCACCAGGACGAACTGGCGCGGCAGGCGAACCACGACTCCCTCACCGGGTTGCCGAATCGCAACCTGCTGTGGGACCGCATCGACCGCGCCTGCGAACGCACCCAACGCTACGGCGATAGCGCCGCAATCGCCTTTCTGGACCTGGACAATTTCAAGATCGTGAACGACAGCCTGGGCCACATCCTGGGCGATCATCTGCTGCGTGCGGTGGCGGCGCGCCTGGAAGCGTCGCTGCGCGCCATGGACACCGTGGCGCGCTTGGGCGGGGACGAGTTCGTGCTGGTGCTGTCGGATCAGAAAAGCGAAGAGCTGGTGTCGGCTGAATTGCGCCGCGTGGTGGCGTCTTTTGCGCGCCCGTTTTCGGTCGATGGCCGCGACGTGTTCATTACCGCCAGCGTGGGGGTCGCCCTTTATCCGCAGGACGCGAAGGACCCGGAGTCCCTGATGAAAAGCGCCGAGCTCGCGATGTACCGGGCGAAGGAATCGGGGCGCAACACCTACCAGCTGTATACGGCGGAAATGCAGAGCCGGGTCAACGAGCGTCTGGCGCTGGAAAGCCGGCTGCGGCGCGCGCTGGAGCAAGGGGAATTCTCGCTCCACTACCAGCCGCAGGTGGATCTGCGCAGCAACCGGGTGTTCGGCTGCGAGGCGCTCCTGCGCTGGAACCAGCCCGAACTGGGGATGATCAGCCCGGAGAAGTTCATTCCGCTGGCGGAAGAGACCGGCCTGATCGTGCCGATCGGGGAATGGGTGGTGCGAACCGCGTGCCGGCAGTGTAAGGCCTGGCAGGATGCCGGGCTGCCGCCCGTCACCGTGGCGGTGAATATTTCGGCGCGCCAGTTCCGCGAGAAGAACCTGCTGCAAATGGTGGCGCAGCTACTCGCCGAGACCGGCCTCGATCCGCGGCTGCTCGAGCTCGAGGTGACCGAGAGCGTGATCATGCACGACGCGCAGAACGTGATCGCGGATCTTCGGGCCTTCAAGGACATGGGCGTGACCCTGTCGGTAGACGACTTCGGCACCGGTTACTCCAGCCTGAGCTACCTCAAGCGCTTTCCGGTCGACCGGCTGAAAATCGACCAGTCCTTCGTGCGCGACATCACATCCAACGCCGACGATGCCGCAATTGCGCAGGCCGTGATTACCCTGGGGCACACGATGAATCTGCGCGTGATCGCGGAAGGCGTGGAAACCGCGGAACAGCTCGCGTTCCTGCGCCGGAACCAGTGCGACGAAATGCAGGGCTATCTGTTCGGTCGCCCCCTGCCGGCGGATGAATTCGCGCAGCTGCTGGCGTCGGACCGGACCCTCGCGCCATAAGAGCACGGCAGCCCCCGCGCAAATCCGCTACAGTGCGCAGCATGGAGCATGGAAATCACGTCCACGCCCATGAACCAAAAGGGCACGATCTGGCTTTCGCCGTCGGCATCGTGCTCAATCTGGCGTTCGTGGCGATCGAGTCGGTGTACGGGATGCTGGCGCATTCCATGGCGCTGCTGGCCGACGCCGGGCATAACTTGAGCGATGTACTGGCGCTGGCGCTGGCCTGGGGCGCCAGCGCGCTCGCCCGGCGCAGTCCATCTCCGCGCTTCACCTACGGGCTGGGCAGCTCGACCATCCTCGCCGCGCTGATCAACGCCATGCTGCTGATGCTGGTGGTCGGCGGCATCGCCGTGGAGGCGGCGCAGCGTCTGCTGAACCCGGTTCCCGTGGCCACCATGACGGTCATCTGGGTGGCGCTGTGCGGGATCGCGGTCAATACCGCGACGGCGCTATTCTTCTTGCGCGGCCGCGAGCACGACCTGAACGTGCAAGGCGCGTTCCTGCACATGGCGGCCGATGCGGCGGTCTCGCTCGGCGTGGTGCTCGCCGGGGTAGGCATGTTCTACACCGGGTGGACTTGGCTCGATCCGGCGATGAGCCTCGTCATTGCCGCAGTCATCGTCGGCACTACCTGGGGGCTGCTGCGCGATTCGGTAAATCTCTCGCTGCATGCCGTTCCGCCGCGCATCGACACCGGGGAAATACGCGGCTATTTGTCCCGGCTGGACGGCGTCGCCGCAATACACGACCTGCACATCTGGGGCATGAGCACGACCGAAACCGCGCTGACCGTGCACTTGGTCATGCCCGACGGGCATCCCGGCGACCCGTTCATCGCCGCGGCCGCGGGCGAGCTGCACGAGCGCTTCGCCATCGGGCACGCGACCATACAGGTCGAAACCGGCGACGCGCTTCATCCCTGCGCGCTCGCACCAGACCACGTCGTTTAAGCCAACTCACACTCCAGGCTGAAACCCGCAGCGTCGTCCTGCGCCAGCACCTTGGCCAGGTAGGGCAGGACGCTTTCCAGAGCCTTGGACAGCAACCAGGGTGGATTTAGGACGAACAGGCCGCTGCCGTGCAGGCCGTAGCCTCCGGCCGCGGGTTTTTTCACGGTGAGGCTGACGTGCAACCAGTCCTTGTCCTGCAGCTGTTTGAGCTGCTCGGGAAATTGGCGCGATTCGCGGCGCTGCACCTGCGGATACCAGACCGCGTACACGCCGGCGCGAAAGCGCTTCTGCGCATCGCGCAAGGCGGCGAGCACCTGCCGGTAATCGCCTTTGTCTTCATAAGACGGATCGATCAGCACCAGGCCACGGCGCGACGGTGGCGGCAGCACGGCCTGCAGGCCGGCGAAACCGTCGCCGGCCTGCGCGATCGCGCGCGGACCGTCTTCGCGGAAATACTGCTGCAGCAAGCGGCTTTCCGTAGTGTGCAACTCGAACATGCGCAGCCGGTCCTGCGCGCGCAACAGCTGCAGCGCGAGTTGCGGCGACCCCGGATAACGGCGCAACACGCCGTCCGGATTGAGCGCACGCACCTGCGCGACATAGTCGGTGAGCGCCGGCGGCAGATCCTCGCGCGCCCACAGCCGCGCGATGCCGGACTCAAACTCCGCGTTCTTGACCGCATAGCCCTCGTCCAGCGCGTAAATCGCGGCGCCGGCGTGGGTGTCGACGAACCACAGCGGCTTGTCCTTCTGCGTAAGATAGGCGAGCAGCTGCACCAGCACCGTGTGTTTGAGCACATCGGCATGATTGCCTGCGTGAAAAGCGTGGCGGTAGCTGAGCATTGATGGCGTATCGCGGCGGCGCGGCAGCAGGCGCCCGCTATTACGCCGGCTGCGCGCGCGCGCGCAGCACCGGACCCAGGGCCGCCGCCGATTCGCGTATCAGCTTGGCCGTGGTGTCCCAGCCGATGCAGGGATCGGTCACCGAGCAGCCGTAGATCAGCTGCGACTTGTCCTCGGGGATAGGCTGGTTACCCGCCACGAGGTTGCTCTCCAGCATCAGGCCGACGATGGAGTTGTTGCCTTCGATGATCTGATGCACGCAGTCGCGGAATACCAGAGGCTGCAGCTCCGGCTTTTTGCGCGAATTCGCGTGCGCGCAGTCGATCACCAGGTTGGGACTGAGCCCGGCCTGCGCCAGTTCCTGTTCGGTCAACGCCACCTGCGCGGTGTCGTAGTTCGGGCTTTCGCCGCCGCGCAATACGATATGTCCGTAGGCGTTACCGCGGGTGCGCACGATGGCGGGGGTCCCCTCGAAGGTGATGCCAAGGAAACTATGCGGCTCGCGCGCCGAGCGTATCGCATTGATCGCGACGCCGATATTGCCGTCGGTGGCATTCTTGAATCCCACCGGCGCCGATAGCCCGCTCGCCATTTCGCGATGCGTCTGCGATTCGCTGGTGCGGGCGCCGATGGCGTACCAGGCGATCAGATCGCCGAGGTACTGCGGCGAAGCCGGGTCCAGCGCCTCAGTGGCCGTGGGCACGCCCATCGCCGCCAGATCGCTCAAGAAGCGGCGCGCGCGCTCCATGCCTTCCTCGATATGGAAGGAATCGTCCATGTGCGGATCGTTGATAAAGCCCTTCCAGCCGGTGACGGTCCTGGGCTTTTCGAAATAGACGCGCATCACCAGATACAAACTGTCCTCGACTTCGGCCGCGAGCTCGCGCAGGCGGCGGGCGTAGTCCAGGCCGGCCGCGGGATCGTGGATGGAACAGGGCCCGACGAACACCATCAGCCTCGGGTCGGTGCGGTCGAGCACCCGGCACAGCGTCGAGCGCGCCGCGGCGACGAATTGCGCGCCGGCGTCGGACAGGGGAACGCGTTCGTGCAACTCCCGCGGCGAGGGCATCGCCTCGAACGAAACGACGTTGAGGTTTTCAGTCGACGGAAAAGTCATCGCGATGCGCCGCGCAAAATAATTGCTGTTTCGGCTCGGGCCATCACGAGGCGCCCCCGAGCATGCCGGCTTTCAATTCGCCGTCGACCGGCTTGTCGCCCAGCCAGATGCGCAGCAGCGCGCGATAGAAGTCCTCGCCCGGGATGGCCTTGCCTTTCAGCTGGCCGTTCAGGCTCACCGTGGTGCCCGTTTCCGGCTGAAAATCGAGCAGGATCACGTCGCCCTGTTTGGCATCGGTCAGCAACGACAGCAATTCGGCGATGCGCGGCTTCATCGCCTCGATCTCCGCCGCGCTGCTGTTGGCGTGCATGCCGCTTTCGAAAGCCTCGTTGAGCTGCTGCGCGGACAGGTCGCGCAGCATGCTGAGGGCCACGCGTTTCGCGCCTTTTTGCGCGAGCACGTCGGCGGCGGTGGATTTCTTCTCGGTTAGATACAGTGCGCCCACGTAGACCTTGAAAAAAATGCGCGTGCGGATGCCGGCGCCGTTCAGGACGAGTTCGCTCGCCCCCACTTGAACCTTGTCCGCGACCTTCACGCCCGCCACCTCGGCCGCTGACGCGGGCAGCGCGAGCAGCAACAACATCGTTATGAGCCAGCGCTTCATGTCATCTCCTGTGGTATCGGTAAGGATAGGTGTTCGATACAGTCAGGTGCTCGCACGCGGTGCGCCGCGGCGCACTCTTAGGCTGATATTTTTCCCGGTGCACAGCCTCATGGGCTAGTCATTTTCTCGGCCATGACGCTCAGCCAGCCGCGCGCGCTTCGAGTATTTCCACCGCCGGCAGTTTCTTGCCTTCGAGAAACTCCAGAAAGGCGCCGCCAGCGGTCGAAATGTAGCCGATGTCCTTGGCGATGCCGAATTTGTTGATCGCGGCGACGGTGTCGCCGCCGCCCGCGATCGAGAAACCCTTGGAGGCGGCGATCGCCAGCGCCAGGGTCTTCGTTCCTTGGGCGAACTGATCGAACTCGAACACGCCCACCGGGCCGTTCCAGACGATGGTGCCGGCGTTCTTCAGGCTCGCCGCCAGCCGCGACGCGGTTTCCGGGCCGATGTCGAGAATCATCTCGTCGGCGGCAACCGCCGTTGCGGGTTTTACCGTCGCGGCCGCCGTGGCGGCTAACTCCCTGGCCACGACCACGTCGGTCGGAATCGGCACCGCCGCGCCACGCGCTTTCATCGCGGCCATGATGTTCTTCGCTTCCTCCACCAGATCGCCTTCCGCCAGCGACTTGCCTATCGGCAGGCCGGCCGCGAGCATGAAAGTGTTGGCGATGCCGCCGCCGACGATGAGCGCATCCACCTTCTGCGCCAGCGCCGCGAGGATGGTGAGTTTGGTCGACACCTTGGATCCGGCCACAATCGCGACGAGCGGGCGCTCAGGCGCAGCCAGCGCCTTCCCGAGCGCCTCCAGTTCGGCCGCCATCAGCGGTCCGGCGCAGGCGACCGGCGCGTACTTGGCCGCGCCATAGGTCGTGGCCTCGGCGCGATGCGCCGTGCCGAAAGCGTCGTTGACATAAATGTCGCACAGCGCCGCGATGCGCCTGGCCAGCGCCTCGTCGTTCTTCTTCTCGCCCCGATTGAAGCGGCAGTTCTCCAGCATCACGACCTTGCCCGGCTCCACCGCCACGCCGTCCAGCCAGTCGCGCTTGAGCGGCACTTCGACGCCGAGCAGGCCCGACAGGTGGCGCGCCACCGGCGCGAGCGATTCGGACTCGCTCCATTCGCCCTCTTTCGGGCGGCCGAAGTGCGACGTGAGCATCAGGCGCGCGCCTGCGGCGAGCGCGAAACGTATGCCCGGCAGCGCCGCACGTATGCGCGTGTCGTCGCTGATTACGCCGTCCTTGGCGGGCACGTTGAAATCCACGCGGATCAGCACGCGCTTGCCGCGCAGGTCGAGGTCGGTCATTTTCAGGATAGCCATGTCTTCCGTCCTGCAGGAATTCGGCGCCATCGCAGCGCCGCGGCGCGCTCTATTTCGCGCTCATGAACGCGACTGTCGTATCCAGCATGCGGTTGCTGAAACCCCACTCGTTGTCGTACCAGGAGGACACCTTCACCAGCGTGCCGTTCGATACCTTGGTCAGCGTGGAATCGAAAATGCTCGAATGCGGGTTGTGGTTGAAGTCCACGGATACCAGCGGGTCTTTGTTGTAGGCGAGGATGCCTTTCAGACTGCCTTCGGCCGCTTCCTGCATGATCTTGTTGATTTCCTCGGCGCTGGTCGCGCGCGCGGCGACGAAAGACAGGTCGACCACGGACACATTGATCGTCGGCACGCGCATGGCGTAGCCGTCGAGCTTGCCGTTGAGTTCCGGCAGCACCAGGCCCACGGCCGCGGCGGCGCCGGTCTTGGTCGGGATCATGGACATGGTGGCCGAGCGCGCGCGGCGCAGGTCTTCGTGATACACGTCGGTCAGCACCTGGTCGTTGGTATAGGCGTGGATGGTGGTCATCAGGCCGCAGACCAGACCGATTTTGTCGTGCAGCGGTTTGACCATGGGGGCGAGGCAGTTGGTGGTGCAGGAGGCGTTGGATATCACCGTGTGCGAGGACTTCAGCACATTGTGGTTCACGCCGTAGACGACGGTGGCGTCGATGTCCTTGCCGCCGGGGGCGGAGATGATCACCTTCTTCGCGCCGGCCTTGAGGTGGGCGCTCGCCTTCTCCTTGCTGGTGAACAGGCCGGTGCATTCCATCACCACGTCCACGCCCAGTTCGGCCCAGGGGAGTTCCGCCGGATTGCGGATGGCGCAGACGCGGATCTTGTCTCCGTTCACGATCATGGTGTCGCCCTCGACCGTCACCGTGCCCGGGAATTTGCCGTGGGTGGTGTCGTAACGCGTCAGGTGGGCGTTGGTCTGGGCGTTGCCCAGATCGTTGACGGCGACGATCTGGATATCGTGTTTCTTCCCGCCTTCATATAACGCGCGCACGATGTTGCGTCCGATGCGGCCATAGCCGTTGATTGCGACTTTGATGGTCATGACTTGCTCCTAGCGAAAAATGGGATGCTTCGATTCAGGCCGACGGTTACAGGTATACACGGATAGCCGCGAACTCGGTTTGAGCGATATCAATCCGCGGGAACTTGGCAGAATGCCCTCAGATCACGCTTTTTACCGCCGCCACGACATTATCCACGGTAAAGCCGAAGTACTTGAACAACTCGGGGCCCGGGGCAGACTCGCCATAGCGGTCGATGCCGATCACCGCCCCCTCCAGGCCCACGTACTTGCGCCAGTAATCGGACACGCCCGCCTCGACAGCGACGCGCGGCACGCCGCACGGCAGGATGGCTGCGCGGTAAGCGGCGTCCTGCCGGTCGAACACGCTGGTCGAGGGCAGGGACACCACGCGCACGCGCACGCCCTCCGCGGCGAGTTGGGCCTGTGCGCCCATGGCCAACTGGACTTCCGAGCCGGTCGCGAGGATCAGCGCCTGCGGCGCGCCGGCGCAATCGGCGAGCACATAGGCGCCGCGGGCGATGCCCGCGAGCGCTTTGGCGTCGCGCTGCTGGAACTGCAGGTTCTGGCGCGAGAACACCAGCGCGCTCGGGCCGTCGCTGCGCCCTACGGCCGCTATCCAGGCGCGCGCCGATTCCACCGTATCGCAAGGCCGCCACACATCCAGGCCGGGCATCAGCCGCAGGCTGGACACATGCTCGACCGATTGATGCGTCGGACCGTCCTCGCCCAGACCAATGGAATCGTGGGTGAACACGAAGATATTGCGCAGCTTCATCAGCGCCGCCATGCGCAGCGCGTTGCGTTCGTAGTCGGAGAAGGTGAGAAAAGTGCCGCTGAAGGGAAGCACGCCGCCGTGCAGCGCCATGCCGTTGGTGATGGCGGCCATGCCGAACTCACGCACGCCGTAGGACAGGTAGTTGCCGCCGCCTGACGCGCTCACGTGTTTCGCGCCGGACCAATTGGTCAGGTTGGACCCGGTGAGGTCGGCCGAGCCGCCGACGAATTCGGGCAGCGCGCTCGCCAGGCCTTCGATCGCATTCTGCGACGCCTTGCGCGTGGCGATGGTTTCGGCCTTGGCGGCTATCTGCGACAGCAGCGCATCGCAATGCGATTTCCAGTTCGCCGGCAGTTCGCCCGCGGTGCGTCGCAGGAACTCGCGCGCGAGTTGCGGCTGCTGCTTTTCATACGCGGCGAAGCGCGCATTCCACTCGCTCTCGAAGCCGGTGCCGCGCGCGCGCGCGTCCCAGCCGGCGTAGACCTGCTGCGGTATTTCGAACGGCGGGTAATTCCAGCCGATCGCCGCACGCGTCGCTGCGACTTCTTCGGCGCCGAGCGCCTCGCCATGTGCCTTGGCCGTGCCGCCACGCTTGGGCGAACCCTTGCCGATGACGGTCTTGCAGCAGATCAGGCTGGGCCGGTCGCTCACCGCCTTGGCTGCTTGAATCGCGCGGTCCACCGCATCGACGTCGTGGCCGTCCACCGCGGCGATGACGTGCCAGCCGTAGGCCTCGAAGCGCTTCGGCGTGTCGTCGGTGAACCAGCCCTCGACCTTGCCGTCGATGGAAATGCCGTTGTCGTCGTAGAGCGCGATCAACTTGCCCAGTTTGAGCGTGCCCGCAAGCGAGCAGGCTTCGTGCGAAATGCCTTCCATCAGGCAGCCGTCGCCGAGGAACACGTAGGTGTGGTGGTCGACGATGGCAAGCTCCGGCCGGTTGAACTCGGCCGCGAGCAGCTTTTCCGCAAGCGCCATGCCGACCGCGTTGGCCACGCCCTGGCCCAGCGGGCCGGTCGTTGTTTCCACCCCAGGGGTCACGCCGACTTCCGGGTGTCCCGGCGTCATCGAGTGCAGCTGGCGGAAACGCCGCAGCTCCTCGATCGGCAGGGCGTAGCCGGTCAGATGCAGCAGCGAATACAGCAGCATCGAGCCGTGGCCGTTGGACAGCACGAAACGGTCGCGATCGGCCCATTTCGGGTTGGCCGGATTGTGCCGCAGGTGGCGGTTCCATAAAGCGAGCGCGATTTCCGCCATGCCCATGGGCATGCCCGGATGGCCGGAATTGGCGGCCTGCACGGCGTCCATGGAAAGGGCGCGGATGGCGTTGGCGAGTTCGGAAGTGGTGGTTTTCATGGCGGGCAGGAAGAAGCGAAGCTGCGATTATCGTCGAAGCGGCGCGATTTTTCCAATGCGAACCCCGATACGGCTGAATTGGGCCGGCGCTGTCGGCTCGAATCTTCCCGAAAGCGCGATAAACAGGCCCCAGCATCTATAATCGCGCCTAGAACAGATATCTGAACCTGTCGCAACTGGAGACACGCAATGGCAAGAGTCGCATTCCTAGGCTTGGGCGTCATGGGCTTTCCTATGGCGGGCTACCTAGCCAAGAACGGCCACGACGTCACCGTGTACAACCGCACGCGCGCCAAGGCCGACGCCTGGGTGGCCAAACACGGCGGCAAAGCGGCCGCTACGCCCAAGGCCGCCGCCCAGGGCGCGTCTATCGTATTCTCCTGCGTCGGCGACGATCCCGACCTGCGCGCAGTGACCGTGGGCGCCGACGGCGCCTTCGAGAGCATGGCGGCCGGCACGATTTACGTCGACCACACCACGGCCTCGACCGACATTGCGCGCGAGCTGTTTGCGGCGGCGGCCGGGAAAGGCATCCACTTCATCGACGCGCCGGTTTCGGGCGGTCAGGCGGGAGCAGAAAACGGCGCGCTGACGGTCATGTGCGGCGGTGAAGCGGCGGCGTTCGCGACAGCCAAACCGGTCATCGCGCACTTCGCCAAGGCGGTGACCCTGCTAGGGGCCTCGGGCGCGGGACAGCTCACCAAAATGGTCAACCAGATCTGCATCGCGGGCCTGCTGCAGGGCCTGTCGGAAGGCATCAGTTTCGGCATCGAAGCGGGCCTAGACATGAAGCAGGTGCTGGAGGTCATCGGCAAAGGCGCGGCCCAGTCCTGGCAGATGGACAACCGCGGCAAGACCATGATAGACGACCAGTTCGATTTCGGCTTCGCCGTGGACTGGATGCGCAAAGACCTGCGCATAGCGCTGGATGAAGCGCAGAAGAACGGCGCCGCGCTGCCGGTCACCGAAATCGTCAACGGCTACTACGGCGAGATTCAGAACATGGGCGGCGCACGCTGGGATACCTCCAGCCTGATTCGGCGCCTGCGCCGGGCGTAACGCCATGCCGACCCTGCCTCGCACTGGAGTATCCCGATGATGCCCTTCACCGCGCCCGCATCCTATGTCGGCGGCGTGTTTGCCGCGGGCGAGCCCGATGCCGAGAGCCTGTGTTTCGTGTTCCAGCAGACGCTGCTGCTGGTTGCGGGCGAGCCGCCCGGCGCTCGGCTGCCCGGATACGGGCAGCTTGCCGGCCTGGGCGCGGCGCCGCTGCGCCGCATGTATCTGGGCGCTCTGGGCGAGCGCGCCTGCTACGCCTTCGAGTACCACGCCGACGTCGAGGCGCCCGCGGGCATGGCGTGGCAGGGCCTGCGCGCCCTGTACGGGAAGCTCGATGACAGTCTGTTTGCGCTCGCCGGGCGCGCGCTGCAGTTCATCGACTGGGACCGCACCCACCAGTTCTGCGGCCGCTGCGGCACGCCCATGCACCACCGCGAGGGCGAACGCGCGCGCGAATGCCCCGCCTGCCGGCTCATCGCGTATCCGCGCATCGCGCCTGCCGTCATGTGCCTGATCCGGCGCGGGAGCGAAATCCTGCTCGCGCGCTCGCCGCATTTCCCCCCAGGCATGTACAGCGCGCTCGCCGGTTTCGTCGAACCGGGCGAATCGCTGGAGCAGTGCCTCGCGCGCGAAGTGCTGGAGGAAACCGGGATCCGCATCGCCAACCCGCGCTATTTCGCCAGCCAGCCCTGGCCGTTTCCGCATTCGCTCATGATCGCTTTCGTCGCCGATTACGCCGGCGGCGAAATCACGCCCGCGCCGGACGAGATCGAAGACGCGCGCTGGTTCACGCTTGACGCCCTGCCGAAAATACCCAACAGGATCTCGATCGCACGCAGATTGATCGACGGCGTCGTGGCCGAGATGCGCGCTGGCGAAGGATCGCAGGCCTCCTAGCGCGCGGCGCATGAGCTGGCCGCCGCGTTCGACGTCGCGCTAGACGCCGAATGCGCTCCGCCTTCTCAGATTCCGTTCGCTTTCAGCCACGCGACGCAGTTTGTCGCTTGCGCAAGCGCCCCTTCTTCGGAGCTAAAGATTTGACCGGAATATCGGCTCAGCGAGTACCAGATTCCGCCGTCTTCGGGATCTCTGCGATATTCCTCGAACCCGAACGTACCGTCCGGGCGAACAAAAACATCGACGCAATAGTCGCCGTAAGAATTTTCGACAGAGGCGAGAACCTTGTTGCCCATCGGCGTTACCGGCAGGCGTGCCGCCTAAGCGCCCATGAAGCGGAAATTCGGCTCCGGCTTCTTGCCGCTGACCAGGTCCGCAATCGCGGCACCCGAGCCGCAGGCCATGGTCCAGCCCAGGGTGCCGTGGCCGGTATTCAGATATAGATTGGCATAGCGCGTGCGGCCTATGCAAGGCACGCCTCCGGGGGTGGCCGGGCGCAAGCCGGCCCAGAACTCGGCCTCTTCGGGCCGGCCCGCTTTGGGAAACAGCTCGAAGGTGCGCCTGACTATCGCCCGGCAGCGAACCTCGTTGATCGCGCTGTCGTAGCCGGTCAGTTCGGCGGTTCCCGCCACGCGCAGGCGGTTGCCCAGGCGCGACATGACCAGCTTGTAGGCGCCGTCGCTGAGGCTCACTTGCGGGGCCACGTCCCCGGGCGCCAGCGGCAGCGTGATCGAATAGCCTTTCAGCGGATAGACCGGGATCGAAATACCCAACGGCCGCAATAACAAGGGGCTGTAACTACCGAGCGCAACAACATAGGCATCGGCCGCGATCGCCTCGCCCGTGCCAAGCTGCACACGGACCACCCGACCGCCCTCGGTCTGGATGCGTTCGATGCGGCTGCCGTAGCGAAATTGCACGCCGCGGCCCGCACAGAGCAAGCTCAGTTCCTGGGTGAATTTGTGCGCATCGCCGGACTCGTCCGCCGGAGCCCACACGCCGCCGGCGATGGTTCCAGCCGCGTCCGACAGCGCCGGCTCCAGCTGCACGCATTCAGCGGCTGTCAGCACCCGCAGCTCGACGCCGTGCAGCCGCTCCACGCCGGTCGCCGCGATCGCCTCGTCCAGCGCGCGGCGGTCCTGGTAAATGCGGAGTATGCCACGCGTCTGCTGCTCGTACTGGATGCCGGTTTCCGCGCGCAGCGCCTGCAACTGCTCGCGGCTGTAGCGGTTGATGGCGGCGATCTGCGCCGCATTCGCCCGGGTGCGCGCCGGCAGGCACTCGCGCAGGAAGGCGAGGCCCCAGGCCCACTGGTAAGGATCGGCACGCAGGCGAAACAGCATGGGCGAGTCCTCCCGCCCCAGCCATTTGAGCACCTGTCTGGGCGTAGCCGGATTGGCCCAGGGTTCGGCGTGGCTGGTGGATACCTGCCCGCCGTTGGCGAAGCTGGTCTCCATGGCGGCCGCGTCCTGGCGGTCGATTAGCGTTACCTCATGCCCGGCGCGGGCGAGATACCAGGCACTGGTCACACCGACCACGCCGGCGCCCAATACTGCGATTTTCATGTTTGGTGTGCTTGTTGCGGGCCGGACCGCCTGGCGGCAGTCCGGTTAAGCACCACGGATGGAGCTCGGCGTCCCAACAGCCCTTCAGCCGGGGTAAGCGACCACTTCCTGACGCTGTTCGCCCAAGCCCTGGATGCCCAGGTTCATTACGTCGCCCGGCTTCAGGAACACCGGCTCGGGTTTCCGGCCCATGCCTACCCCGGGGGGGGTGCCGGTGGTGATGATGTCGCCCGGCAACAGGGTCATGTACTGGCTGCAGTAGGACACCAATTTGGCCGCGCTGAATATCATGGTGCGCGTATTGCCTTTTTGCATGCGCCGGCCGTTCAGGTCCAGCCACATGTCCAGGTTCTGCGGATCGCGGATCTCGTCGGTCGTGACCAACCAGGGCCCGATAGGACCGAAGGTGTCGCAGCCCTTGCCCTTGTCCCACTGGCTGGACTGCAACTGGAATCCGCGCTCGGACACGTCGTTCACGATGCAGTAGCCGGCGACATAGTCCAGCGCTTTGTCCTCGGCCACGTATTGCGCCTTCTTGCCTATGACCACGCCCAGCTCGACCTCCCAATCGAGCTTGGTCGAATGCTTGGGTATGACCACTTTGTCGTTCGGGCCGTTGATCGAGGTGGTGGCTTTCATGAACACGATGGGCTCGGGCGGGAAGGCCATGTTCACTTCCTGCGCATGGTCGGCGAAATTCAGGCCGATGGCGACGAACTTGGAGATGCCGACATAGGGCACGCCTAGGCGGGGTTCGCCTTTCACCAGCGGCAGGGTCTCGGCCTTGATCTTGCGCAGCTTCGCCAGTCCGGCCGGAGAAATCGTCCCCTGGTCGATCTGGTCCACCACGCCGGACAGCTCGCGGATGTTGCCTTGGGCATCGATCATGCCCGGCTTCTCGAAGCCACTCTTACCGTAACGACAAAGTTTCATGTTCTCTCCGTTTCAAGGGACCCGGACTTCAAAGCAGGGTAGTTTAGTCAACAATTTTTGGTATTTTACTTAGCTATTGCCAAATCCCCAACTGTTTCGATGGATTTTCCTGCATTCGATGCAGTTTATCGCCCCTCCGCCACGGCTCAACCCGCAATTGGCCGAAGCAAACGCGCTGTTTTTCCGCGACAACCCCGGGGAAAAGCGCGCCCTGTCCCTAAATCGTCATCCCACCGTCCACAGTGAACGTGGTCCCGCTGGCAAAGGCGGATTCGTCCGAGGCAAGGTAAATAAACAGCGGCACCATGTCGTCCACCGTTCCCAAGCGGCCCATGGGCTGGCGCGAGATGAAATCCTTGCGCGCCTGCACCGGGTCGGAGAAGGCGTTGATGCGGTCCGCGAGCGAAGGCGTGTCTACGGTGCCGGGGCAGACCGCGTTGCAGCGGATGCCCTGCTTGACGAAGTCGGCGGCGATCGCTTTGGTCAACCCGATCACGGCGGCCTTGGACGCGCCGTAGACCAGACGGTTCGGTACGCCCTTGATACTCGAGGCGACCGATGCCACGTTGATGATGGAGCCAGCCTTTTTCGCGAGCATGCCGGGCAAGAAAGCGCGCGCCACCAGGAACATGGAGCGCACATTCACGTTCATGCTGAAGTCCCAATCCCTGGGCGTGCACTCGAGGATGCTGCCGTGATGCACGTAGCCCGCGCAGTTGAGCAGGACGTCGACCGCGCCGACCTCGGCGGCGGTGCGCGCGATCGCCTGCTCGTCGGTGGCGTCCAGTTGTCGCGTCGTAATTCCGGCAACGCCGCTTAGTTCCGCCAGCGGCCCGGGCTTGAGGTCTGTGGCCCAGACTTTAGCGCCTTCGCGTGCGAACGCGAGCGCGGCCGCCTTGCCCATGCCCTGCCCCGCCGCGGTAATGAATGCTGTCTTGCCTGTCAGCCGTCCGCTCATTGATCTTCTCCCTGTGTCGCGAATGGTACGCGCAAAAATCGTGGTGGCCAAAACGCTGCCTGGTTGTTGCGGCGCAGCATCGAAATGCCGTGGTCCGCAGGCGATATGATAAGCGCAAAATTGGTCCGACCACTTGACCAATGTCCGCGGCCGCGGCTATGCTTCGCTCCCCGTCCGCGCATCCGGCGACAACCAAAATTCATGCCACTACAGACTGTCGAGCCGCGCCGCCTGTACCGCCAGATCGCCGATCAGATCAGCGTGATGATCAGCGAGGGCGAGTACATGGCGGGCTCGCGCCTGCCCGCCGAGCGGGACCTGGCGAAGCAACTCGGCGTTTCCCGGCCTTCGGTGCGCGAAGCGGTAATCGCACTCGAAGTCGAAGGTCTGCTCGACGTGCGTGTCGGCTCGGGCATTTATGTGACCCAGCCGGGGGAGCGGCGCCAGCGCGAGGCGCTGCAAGGCGATTCGGGTCCGTTCGAGGTGATACGCGCGCGCTGGCTGATCGAGAGCGAGTGCGCGGCGCTTGCCGCCAAGAATGCGACCCCGGCGCAGCGCAGCGCGATACGCGAAGCCCATGCGAGCATGATCAAAGAGAGCAAGCGCGATCACAACCCGCTGGACACGGACCGGCAATTCCATGTAAAAATAGCCGAAGCGAGCGGCAACAGCGCGCTGGTGCTGGTGGTGCAGACCCTGTGGGACCAGCGCATGGGGCCGCTGTACCGCAGCCTGGAGCGCAAACTCGAATACCCGAAAATGGCGGCCGAGACGGTGCGCGAGCACCAGGCGGTAGTACGCGCGATCATGCAGTGCGCTCCGCGCGCCGCGCGCCGCGCGATACGGCTGCACATGAACCAGACGCACAATCGATACATCAAGGAATGGGGCATAGGTAACTGATCATGGCGGCAGTCAATCTCAAAGGCGTGTTCAAGTCCTTCGGCTCCACCCGCGTCGTGCACGGCGTGGACATCAGCATCGCCGACGGCGAGTTCTGCGTGCTGGTCGGGCCTTCTGGCTGCGGCAAGTCCACGCTGTTGCGCATGATCGCCGGCCTGGAGGAAATCTCCGGCGGCGAGATCGAAATCGGCGGGCGCGTGGTCAACAAGGTGCCGCCGAAGGAGCGCGACATCGCGATGGTGTTCCAGAACTACGCGCTCTACCCGCACATGACCGTGTTCGACAACATGGCGTTCTCGATGAAGCTCGCCGGCGAGAGCCGCGAAAAAATGCGCCAGCGCGTCGAAGTCGCGGCGAACATCCTCGGGCTGATGGAGTACCTCGAGCGCTATCCGCGCCAGCTCTCCGGCGGCCAGCGCCAGCGCGTGGCCATGGGCCGCGCCATCGTGCGCGACCCGCAGGTATTCCTGTTCGACGAACCGCTGTCCAACCTCGACGCAAAACTCCGGGTGCAGATGCGCACCGAGATCAAGGAACTGCACCAGCGGCTCACCACCACCTCCATTTACGTCACCCACGACCAGATCGAAGCCATGACCATGGCCGACAAAATCGTGGTGATGAACGCCGGCAAGACCGAACAGATCGGCACGCCGCTGGAACTCTACGACAATCCGGCCAACCTATTCGTCGCCGGGTTCATCGGCTCGCCGTCGATGAATTTCCTCAAGGGCAAGCTGGTAAAAGGCGGGGCCGGCATGCAGGTGCAGATGGCCGACGGCCTGCTGCTGCCGGCGCCGATCTCGGCGGCCCTGGAAGGGCGCGACGTGATCGTGGGCGTGCGCCCGGAGCATCTCCTGGTCAGGTCCGACGGCGTGCACGCCGAAGTCGTAGTGGTCGAGCCCACCGGCGCAGACACGCAGATCTTTTGCAAGGTCGGCGGCACCGACGTCACCGTGGTGGTGCGCGAGCGCCACGAATTCAAACCCGGGGAGGCCATACGGCTATATCCGGAACTCACCTTCCTGTTTGATCCATCAAGCGGGGCGCGACTGTAGCATCAACCAAAGGAGGTTCACGAATGAGCAACATCGATCGTCGTAATTTTAGTTCCGGCGTAACGCGCGCCGATGGCGCGCATTAGCCTCCACTGAAATTTCCCAGGGCGTCACACACATATCAAAGTGCTAACAAAGGAGGTTCTATGAGCAACATCGATCGTCGTAATTTTCTAAAAATGTCCGCCGGCCTCGCTGCCGGAGCGGCCACGGGCGACGTGCTCGCCCAGGGCAAGAAAGCCGCGGCCGTGCCCGCGCTGCACCTGAAACCCGAAAAAGGCGCCAAGCTGCGCGTGCTGCGCTGGAAACGTTTCGTCGCAGGCGATGAAGAGATGTGGCTGGCGAACACCAAGAAATTCACCGAAAAGACCGGCATCGAGGTGCGCGTCGACAGCGAGGGCTGGGAAGATGTGCGGCCCAAGGCGGCGGTGGCGGCCAATGTGGGCAGCGGTCCCGACATCATCATCAGCACTTTCGAGGATGCGCACCAGTATCCGGACAAACTGGTCGACGTGACCGATGTCGCCAACTACCTCGGCGCCAAATACGGCGGCTGGTACGATTCCGCGATCGCGTACGGGACGGAGCACGGCAAGGGCAAGAAGTGGATTGCGCTGCCCATGGGCTGCGCCGGCAACTGCCTGGTCTACCGCGAAAGCCACATGAAGGCTGCGGGCTTCAGCACTTTCCCGAAAGATACCGACGGCTTCCTCAAGCTGATGCAGGCGTTGAAAGCCAAAGGTACGCCCGGCGGTTTCGCCCTGGGCAACGCCACCGGCGACGGCAACTGCTGGACCCACTGGCTGCTGTGGTCGTTCGGCGGCAAAATGGTCGACGAAAAGAACAACGTGGTCATCAACAGCCCCGAGACCATCAAGGCGCTCGAATACGCGAAGGCGCTGTATGCGACCTTCATCCCGGGCACGCTGTCCTGGCTCGACCCGAACAACAACAAGGCTTTCCTCGACAGCCAGATCAGCCTGACCTACAACGGCATTTCGATCTATTACGCCGCCAAGTCGTCGCCCGATGCCAAGCTGAAGGAAATCGCGGCGGACATCCAGCACGCCAACATGCCGATCGGCCCGATCGGACGCCAGACCGAGCTGCACCTCGCTTTCCCGATGATGCTGTTCAAGTACTCTAAGTACCCGAATGCGGCCAAAGAGTACCTGCGCTTCATGATGGAAAAAGAGCAGTACGAACCCTGGCAGCAGGCGGCGATCGGCTACGTGACCCAACCGCTCCGGGCTTACGAGTCGAATCCGATCTGGACCATCGATCCGAAGCACACGCCTTACCGCGATGCGATGAAGATCATGATGCCGAACGGCTATGCCGGCGAAATGGGTTACGCCTCGGCGGCAGCGATGGCGGATTTCATTGTCGTCAACATGGTGGCGGAAGCCGCTTCGGGTTCCAAGACGCCGAAAGAAGCCGCCGAGCGCGCCGAGAAGCGCGCCCAGCGTTACTACAAGGTATAGCGGACACATCCCTCTGCCCGGCCACTTGAGGCGGGGCAGAGGTTTGAGCCGAGGCGCGCGCGCCGCGCCTGGGCTCAAACCACAACCCACAGACCAACTTGCGACGACTACTCGAAAACCGCAACTTCCTCGGCTTCATATTCATGCTGCCGGCGACGCTGCTGCTGCTGCTGTTCCTGACCTATCCGCTCGGACTGGGAACGTGGCTCGGATTCACCGACGCCAAAGTGGGGCGCGCCGGCGTATGGGTCGGGCTGGACAACTACGAATACCTGTTCGGCGACGCGGTGGCGAGGCTGTCGCTGTTCAACACACTGTTCTACACGGTGGTGGCGAGCGTCCTCAAGTTCGGCCTCGGCCTGTGGCTCGCGATCCTGCTGAACCAGAACATCCCGTTCAAGTCCTTCGTCCGCGCCGCGGTGCTGCTGCCCTTCATCGTGCCGACGGCATTGTCCGCGATCGCCTTCTGGTGGATCTATGACGCACAGTTTTCCATTATCAGCTGGACGCTCGTCAAACTGGGCTGGATCGACACCTACATCGATTTCCTCGGTGACCCCTGGATGGCGCGCCTGTCGACCATCGCCGCCAACATCTGGCGCGGCGTGCCTTTCGTCGCCATCTGCCTGCTCGCCGGGCTGCAGACCATCTCGCCCTCGCTGTATGAAGCGGCCGCGATCGACGGCGCCAAGCCGTCGCAGCAGTTCTGGTACGTCACACTGCCGCTGCTGACCCCGATCATCGCGGTGGTGATGACGTTCTCGGTGCTGTTCACCTTCACCGACTTCCAGCTGATCTACGTGCTGACCCGGGGCGGGCCGCTCAACGCCACGCACCTGATGGCGACACTGTCGTTCCAGCGCGCGATCGGCGGGGGCGCTCTCGGGGAAGGGGCGGCCCTAGCGACCGCGATGATCCCGTTCCTGCTGGCGGCGATCTTGTTCAGTTACTTTGGCCTCCAGCGCCGCGCCTGGCAGCAAGGGGGTGGCGACAAATGAGCAAAGAAGAAACGCAAGACACAGGGGGCATGAACTACCTGGTGTCGCTGCCGCGACGGGTGGTGATCGTCTACATTCCCCTGCTGGTGTTCCTGTTAGTGCTGCTGTTCCCGTTCTACTGGATGGCGATTACCGGGTTCAAGCCGAACGCCGAGCTGTTGTCGCGCACCGGCAATCCGTTCTGGGTCATCGCACCGACGCTGGACCACTTCAAGCACCTCCTGTTCGAGACCGCCTACCCGAGCTGGATGTGGAACACCGTGTTGATATCCACGGTGTCGACTTTTTTCTCTCTTGCTGCGAGCGTGCTGGCCGCCTACGCCATCGAGCGCCTGCGCTTCTATGGCTCGCGCCAGGTAGGCCTGGGCATATTCCTCGCCTACCTGGTGCCGCCTTCGATCCTGTTCATCCCGCTCGCCTACATCGTGTTCCAGCTCGGACTGTTCGATACGCGCTGGGCGCTGATGCTGACCTACCCGACCTTTCTGATCCCGTTCTGCACCTGGCTGCTGATGGGCTATTTCCGCTCGATTCCGTTCGAACTGGAGGAGTGCGCGCTGATCGACGGCGCGAGCCGGCTGCAGATCCTGACCAAGATCGTGCTGCCGCTGGCCGTGCCCGGGCTGATTTCGGCCGGCATTTTCGCGTTCACGCTGTCGTGGAACGAATTCATCTATGCCCTCACCTTCATCTCCTCCTCGGAGAACAAGACGGTTCCTGTAGGCGTGATTACCGAACTGGTGGAGGGGGACGTCTATCACTGGGGCGCGCTGATGGCGGGCGCCCTGCTCGGCTCGCTGCCGGTCGCCGTCGTCTACTCCTTCTTCGTCGAGTATTACGTCGCCGGCATGACCGGAGCGGTGAAGGAATAATTCCGCAGCGGACGCCGGCGCCTGCGGCGTGTCGGCTTTTATGCGGCGTCCGCGCTCGACCGCGGAAACTATTTTTCTCGAGGCCTGATCCATGAACCAAATCGATTTGAACAAGCGCGTCGCCATCGTCACCGGCGGCGCGCAGGGCATAGGGCTTGCGATCGTCAAACGCATGCTCGCCTCCGGCGCCAGCGTGCGCGTCTGGGACCGCGACCAGAAGTTGCTGCAGCAGACGCTGTCCGCCTTGTCGGGGGCGGTGAGCGGGGATGCCGTGGACGTTTCCGACGAACGATCGGTCGCGCTGGGCACGGCGGCCGCGGCCGCGGCACTCGGCAAGATAGACATCCTGGTCAACAACGCCGGCATCGCCGGCGCCAATGCGCCCACCGTGGACTACCCGGTGGACGAGTGGGAGCGGGTTCTGAAAGTCAATTTAACCGGCCAGTTCCTGTGCTGCCGCGCGATTGCGCCGCACATGGTGAAGCAGAAATACGGCCGCATCGTCAACATTGCGTCGATCGCCGGAAAAGAAGGCAATCCCAACGCGGTCGCCTATTCCGCCTCGAAAGCGGGCGTAATCTCGCTGACCAAGTCGCTGGGCAAGGAACTGGCCAAAGACGGCGTGAGCGTCAACTGCATCACGCCGGCTGCGGCGAAAACGGCCATCTTTGATCAAATGACCGAGCAGCACATCAACTACATGCTGGCCAAGATCCCGATGGGGCGCTTCGTGCTGGTCGAGGAGGTCGCGGCGCTGGCGTGCTGGCTCGCCTCCGAGGATTGCTCTTTCACCACCGGCGGGGTGTTCGATATCTCCGGCGGCCGCGCCACCTATTAACAGGACACGACCATGGCCAAGAAACCACCGAAAAAACCTCTCCGCAGTCAGTCCTGGTTCGGCCGGGAGGACATCTACGGCTTCCTCTACCGCTCCTGGGTGAAAAACCGCGGCGTGCCGCACGACCAATTCGATGGCCGCCCGGTGATCGGCATCTGCAACACCTGGTCCGAGCTCACGCCCTGCAACACGCATTTCCGCATCATCGCCGAGCACGTGCGCCACGGCATTTTAGAAGCAGGCGGCTTTCCGCTGGAATTCCCGGTGATGTCGCTGGGCGAGACCCTGATGCGGCCGACCGCGATGATGTACCGCAACCTCGCGTCCATGGACGTGGAAGAATCGATACGCGCCAACCCGCTGGACGGGGTGGTCCTGCTGGTGGGCTGCGACAAGACCACGCCCTCTCTGTTGATGGGCACGGCGAGCGTGGACATCCCCGCGATCGCCGTATCCGGCGGGCCCATGCTTTCGGGCAAGTACCGCGGCACCGACATCGGCTCGGGCACCAACACCTGGTCCATGTCCGAGGACGTGCGCGCCGGCAAGATGACGGTGGACGAATTCCACGAGGCCGAGTCCTGCATGCACCGCTCCCACGGCAGCTGCATGACCATGGGCACCGCGTCCACCATGGCGTGCATGGTCGAATCGCTGGGCATGGGCATGCCCGGAAACGCCGCGATCCCGGCGGTGGACGCACGGCGCAACCTGCTCGCGCGCATGGCCGGCCGCCGCATCGTCGATATGGTCAAGGAAGACCTGACGATTTCCAAGATACTGACGCGCGAGGCGTTCGAGAACGCGATTCGCACCAATGCCGCCATCGGCGGCTCGACCAACGCCGTGATCCATCTGATCGCGCTCGCGCGCCGCGTCGGCGTCAAGCTCGATCTCGACGACTGGGACCGCCTCGGCCGCGGCGTGCACACCATCCTCAATCTGATGCCCTCCGGCAAATACCTGATGGAGGACTTCTACTACGCCGGCGGCCTGCCGGCGGTGCTGCGCACGCTGGGGGAGGAGGGCCTGTTGCACAAGAAAGCGCTCACCGTCAACGGCAACACCATCTGGGACAACAACAAGAAGACCGAGTGTTTCAACCGCGACGTGATCACACCGTTCGATAAGCCGTTCAAGAAGAACACCGGCATCGCCGTGCTGCGCGGCAACCTCTGTCCCGATGGCGCGATCATCAAACCCTCGGCCGCGACGCCGAAGCTGATGAAGCACAAGGGCCGCGCGGTGGTATTCGAGAACATCCAGGAATTCCACAGCCGCATCGACGACCCCAAGCTCGACATCGACGAGAACTGCGTCATGGTGCTGAAGAACTGCGGGCCCAAGGGCTATCCGGGCATGGCCGAGGTGGGCAACATGCCGCTGCCGCCGAAGGTGCTGAAGAAAGGCATCACCGACATGGTGCGCATCTCGGATGCGCGCATGAGCGGCACCGCCTACGGCACGGTGGTGCTGCACATCTCACCGGAAGCCGCGGCCGGGGGGGCCCTGGCGCTGGTCGAGAACGGCGACATGATCGAACTCGACGTGGCCAAGCGCAGATTGCACCTGGATGTGTCCGACAAGGAGCTCGCGCGCCGGCGCAAGAAATGGAAAGCGCCCGAAGCGCCGATGACGCGCGGCTACACCAAGCTGTATGTCGATCACGTGCTCCAGGCCAACCAGGGGGCCGACCTCGATTTCCTCGTCGGATCCAGCGGCTCCAAGGTTCCCAAAGACAACCACTAGGACGCGCATAGCCGAATGACGACCCACGCGCCGGACCTCACCGACCAGTCGGAGCACGTGCTCGGCGCCGATGGCGAATTTCACGTCACCGACGAGCCGATCGATCTGTCGATTTATCATTTCGAGGACTGGATCGCCTTCGGCTTCTACTGGTCGCTGGCAGCCACCGTGTTCTACCAGTTCTTCACCCGCTACGCGCTCAACGACTCGGCCTCCTGGACCGAGGAAATTTCGCGCTACCTCTTGATCTGTACGGTGTTCGTCGGCGCGGCGGTGTCGGTGCGCAGAAACACCCACATCCACGTCGACATTTTCTACCGCTTTCTGCCGGCCCGGGTAGCCCGGATAGTGTCCACGCTGGTGGACCTGCTGCGCATCGTGTTTTTCACCTATATGGTCTACCTCACCTACGCGCTGATGGGCAAGATCGGCAGGCAGCAGATGTCGATCATCGACTGGCCGATCGGGCTCGTCTACGCCGTGGTGCTGTTCGGCTTCGCGCTGATGGGGTTTCGCGCCGTCACCGCTGCGGCCAAGCACTGGCGCCAGGGTTACAGCGTTCTCGAGCGTCCGGAAACCGCAGGGAGCAAAGAGACATGACCGCCGCGCTGCTGATCGCCTTCCTGGTGCTGATGGTGATCGGGGTGCCGGTGGCGCTGGCCATGGCGGGCGCCTCGCTGCTGTATGTGATGCTCTCCGGCACCGTCCCCGATTACGTCGTGATCCACCGCATGGTCAACGGCATAGACAGCTTCCCGCTGCTGGCGGTGCCGTTTTTCATCATGGCGGGCAACCTGATGAACTCCGCCGGCATCACCAACCGCATCTACAACTTCGCGCTGGCGCTGGTCGGCTGGATGAAAGGCGGCCTGGGCCACGTCAACATCATCGGTTCGGTCATCTTTGCCGGGATGTCGGGCACCGCCATCGCCGACGCGGCGGGCCTGGGCACGATAGAGATCAAGGCGATGCAGGACCACGGCTATCCGACCGAATTCTCGGTCGGCGTGACCGCCGCTTCGGCCACGCTGGGGCCGATCATTCCGCCGTCGCTGCCGTTCGTGATCTACGCCATGTTCGCCAATGTGTCGATCGGACAGCTGTTCCTCGCCGGCATCATCCCGGGCGTGGTGATGGCCGGGATGATGATGGTGACCGTCGCCTATTACGCGCACAAGAACAAATGGGGCCGCGACGCCGCGTTCAAGTGGTCCAAGATCGGCAAGGCGCTGCTGGAACTCGTCGTCGTGGCCGGTTTCCCCACCGCGATCTGGGGCGCGACCGAGCTCGGCACCGAACCGGCGATGACTTTTCTTGCGGCGATGTCCTTGCTGCTCCTGGCCGATCACTATTTCCGCTTCAACGCCGTGCTGCCCATCATGACCCCGGTGCTGCTGATCGGCGGCATGACCGCAGGCATATTCACCGCCACCGAGGGCGCCATCGCGGCCTGCGTCTGGGCGATGTTTCTCGGCCTCGTGTGGTACCGCACGCTGAGCTGGAAAATGCTGGTCAAGGTGTCGATGGACACGGTGGAGACCACGGCGACGGTGCTCCTGATCGTCGCCGCCGCCTCGATCTTCGGCTGGCTGCTGACCGTCACCCGGGTGACTGATGCAGTCGCGGCCGCGGTCCTCGCCTACACCCACAATCCGGCGATGTTCCTGCTGCTGGCGAACCTGTTGATGCTGTTCGTCGGCTGCTTTCTGGAACCGACGGCGGCGATCACCATTCTGGTGCCCATCCTGCTGCCGATCTGCCACCAGCTCGGCATCGACCCGGTGCATTTCGGCCTGGTGATGGTGCTGAACCTGATGATAGGCCTGCTGCATCCGCCCATGGGCATGGTGCTGTTCGTGCTGGCGCGCGTGGCGAAACTGTCGCTGGAACGCACCACCATCGCCATCCTGCCCTGGCTGGTGCCGCTGCTGGCGAGCCTGATCCTGCTCACCTATGTTCCCGAAATCTCCCTGTGGCTGCCGCGGAAATTCTTCCCGTGACAGCCCCGGCCCGCGCTCCTCGCCATATACGGCATCGCGACATGCGGGCTCGCACGCTCCACGCGCAGCCGCGATTTTATTAACGGCAAGGACAGTGCGGGAGTTTTATACAAGATCGTCGACTGCTCACGGATGTGCTTTTCATCCGTGAGCAGTCGACGATCCGCGCGAACGGGTCGCCGTCCGCGCAAGCGCGATCACTACAGCTCGATGTGCTTGCCAAGATCTGGTGATGCGGCGTGCGGCCATTGCGCGCTCCGCGCGCCAACCGTGGTTTTGGCACGGATGAAAAGCGCATCCGTGCCAAAACCACGGTTATTGATAAAAGCAAAAGTGCAACTTCACGGCAGCGGCGAGCGCGATCGCACGAGAGTAGAATTATCTTTCGTTATCAATTCTGAATCACAGAGGTAGCTCCATGCTGCAAGCCGTAGATCCGACTATCCGCCTCAATCCGGCCGACGACGTGGTCATCGCCCGCGTCGAGGTCGCCGAGGGCACGACTTTGCTCAAGGAAAACAATGTGCGCGTCGCGGCGCGCGTCCCCGCCGGACACAAGATCGCGGTGCGCGGACTCAAGTCCGGCGACCCGGTGCGGCGCTACAACCAGATCATCGGATTCGCCACGCGCGACATCCATGCGGGCGAGCATGTCCACGTGCACAACATCGCGATGGGCGATTTCGACCGCGATTACGCGTTCTGCGCCGACGCCAAGCCCACGGATCGCGCAACCCAGCCCGCGAGCTTCCAGGGCATCGTGCGCGCCGACGGACGCGTCGCCACGCGCAACTACATCGGCATACTCACCAGCGTCAACTGTTCGGCCACGGTGGCGCGCATGATCGCGCGGCATTTCGAGAACCGGCTGGAGGCGTTTCCGAATGTCGACGGCGTGGTCGCGCTCACGCACAAGAGCGGCTGCGGCATGGCCTCCGAGGGTGAACCCATGGACGTGCTGCGCCGTACCATGGCGGGCTACGCGCGCCACCCCAATTTCTATGCGGTGCAGGTCGTCGGCCTGGGCTGCGAGGCGAACCAGATACACAGCCTGCTCGCCGCGCAGCAGTTGAAGCGCAGCGACAAATTCGCCGCCTACACCATCCAGGAAAAAGGCGGCACGATGAAGGCGGTGCGCGAAGGCATCGCGCGCATCGAGGCGATCCTGCCTGAAGCGAATCGCGTAAGGCGCGAAACCGTACCGGCCAGCCACCTGCTGCTCGCCCTGCAGTGCGGCGGCTCGGACGGCTATTCCGGCATTTCCGCCAACCCGGCGCTGGGCGCCGCGGTCGACCTGCTGGTGCGCCACGGCGGCGGCGCGATCCTGTCGGAGACGCCGGAGATCTACGGTGCCGAGCACCTGCTCACGCGCCGCGCGGTCACGCGCGAAGTGGGCGAGAAACTGATCCGCCGCATCAAGTGGTGGGAAGACTATACCGCGCGCAACGGCAACGAAATGAACAACAATCCGTCGCCCGGCAACAAGGCCGGCGGCCTCACCACCATCCTCGAGAAATCGCTGGGCGCGGTGGCCAAAGGCGGCACCACCAACCTGGTCGACGTGTACGAATACGCCGAGGCGGTCACTGCCAGGGGGTTCGTCTACATGGATACGCCGGGCTACGATCCGGTGTCGGCGACCGGCCAGATCGCGGGCGGCGCGAATCTCGTTTGCTTCACCACCGGCCGCGGTTCGGCCTACGGCTGCAAACCCGCGCCCTCGCTCAAACTCGCCACCAACACGCGCCTGTTCGAGCACCAGGAAGAGGACATGGACATGAACTGCGGTGGCATAGTCGACGGCAAGGAAAGCATAGAACAGGTCGGACAGAAGCTGTTCGATCTGATCCTGAAAACCGCCTCGGGCGCGAAAACCAAAAGCGAGGTCTTCGGCTACGGCGAGGACGAGTTCGCGCCCTGGGTTCTGGGCGCCACGATGTAAGGAAGGGACCGCCATGCGCGTCGCTCTGCTTTGTCTCGGATTGATCGCCGCCCTAGCCGGCGCAGCGGAACCGGCGCTGGCCAAGGTCGTGGTGAAAAAAGGCGTCTACGGCGCCATCGCGCTGCAACGCGAGACCGGCCAGTTCGGCTATGCCACCAATGCCGCCACGTCGCGCGCGGCCAAGATCGAAGCCCTGAATCAATGCGCCGATGCGCGCTGCGAAATCGTGGCGAGCTTCAGCAATGCCTGCGGCGGCCTCGCCCGCAACCCCGCGCGCGGATCAAAAGGATATTTTCCCGCCACCGGCGCCACCCGGCAGGAAGCCGAGGCCAAAGCGCTGCGCCTGTGCGCGGCCAAGGATTGCGAAATATTGACTTGGGCCTGCACCAGGTAAATCTGCAGGCCGCCCGCCAACTATCGGGGTAGCCCGGCGGACGGGTGTTAGAATTTTGGCATGAAGCCGATATTGCCCCGCTGCGCGGGCACCCGCCTATACTGCGAATTGCCGCTTTCGCCGGGCGCGGAAATCGCCTTGCCCGAAGCCGCCGCGCGCCATGCGGTGACCGTGCTGCGCCTGCAGGTGGGTGACACGCTGAACCTGTTCGACGGCAGCGGCGGAGAATACAGCGCGCGCCTGGTCGCAGTGAGCAAGCGCGAAACCCGGGTGCGCCTGAACGGGTTTGCTGCAACCGAACGCGAATCGCCGCTGGACATTACGCTGGCGCTGGGCATTTCAGCCGGCGAACGCATGGACTACAGCCTGCAGAAGGCGACCGAGCTCGGCGCGAGCGCGATCCAGCCCCTCGCCACCGAGCGCAGCGTGGTCAAACTCGCCGGCGAGCGCGCCGACAAGCGCTTGCAGCACTGGCAACATGTGGTGATTGCCGCCTGCGAGCAGTGCGGACGCAACCGCGTGCCCGCGGTCGCGCCGGTGCAAAAGCTTTTTGCGTATCTGGCGGCCGTCGACCACAACAAACGCCTGCTGCTATTGTCGCCGGATGCCACCACGCCCCTGAAGTCGATGCGCCCGTCCGCTGGCGTAGTATTGATGGTCGGCGCCGAAGGCGGCCTCGCACCGGCCGAATATCAAGCGGCCGTGGCCAGCGGATTCGAGCCGGTGAGCCTGGGGCCGCGCATCCTGCGCACCGAGACCGCACCGGTTGCGGCGCTGGCTGTGCTGCAGGCCTTGTGGGGAGATCTCTAGCACCCAGCCTCGCGGTCAAACCCGCGGGGCGCTCGCAAACGGCACCCACGGACTATCCCGGCTGCGCGCAGCCGGCGAACTGGAGCACAGGATGAGCATAATGAGTCCGACAGGATTGAAGTCCGCCGTCTATAGGGCAATCTGGAGCGGCCGCTTCGATGCGCGGTCCGGCTGGAGGGCCGGCGTCGTCCGAATGTTCCGGATGGTCCTGGTGCTCGCGCGCGACCTCGCTTACGGCCAGCTGACCTTGCGCGCCACCGGCCTGGTGTTCACCACGCTGCTGTCGCTGGTGCCGCTACTCGCCTTGAGTTTCTCCGTGCTCAAGGCCTTCGGCGTGTACAACCAGATCGATCCGATACTGCTCAAATTCCTGGCTCCGCTGGGCGAGAAAAGCGCGGACGTGAGCAAGTGGATCATCAAATTCATCGAAAATCTCGATGTCAAAGTCCTCGGTTCCATCGGCCTGGCGCTGCTGATCTACACCGTGGTGTCGCTGATGCAGAAAATAGAGGAATCGGTCAACTTCATCTGGCATGTCGCGCAATTGCGCAGTTTCGCGCGCCGCTTCAGCGGCTACCTGAGCGTGCTGCTGATCGGCCCGGTGCTGCTGTTTTCCATCCTGGGCATCGGCGCCACCATCATGGCGACGCCGCAGGCAAATCGGCTGCTGTCCACCGAACCCCTGGGCGGCGCGGCCTACGCCCTGGGCCAGGCGATTCCGGTGTTTTTCGTCATCGGCCTGTTCGTGTTCGCCTATCGCTTCTCGCCCAACACCAGGGTACGGATGAGCGCCGCGCTGACCGGCGGCATCGTCGCCGGCCTGCTGTGGCAGGCGGCGAGCTGGGCCTTCGCCGAGTTCGCGCGCACCTCGACCCAGTATGCCGCGATCTATTCGAGTTTCGCCATTTTTCTGTTGTTTCTGATCTGGCTTTATCTCAACTGGCTGATCCTGCTGCTGGGCGCAAGCATCGCGTTCTACAGCCAGTACCCGGAATACCTGGTGCTCGAACAGGGCGAGCCGCGGCTGAGCAACCGCATGCGCGAACGAGTCGGGCTGATGCTGATGTATTTGATCGGCAGCAATTACCGGAACGGCGCCCCCGCATGGACCTTTTCCAGCCTGACGCAGCGGCTGGGCGTGCCCACTTACGCGCTGCAACACGTGCTCGCCTCGCTGGAGCAAGGCGGCCTGCTGCTGCAGACCGCTGACGATCCGCCCGCCTACCTGCCCAGCCGCGACATCGGATCGATTGCGCTCAAGGATGTCTTGCACGCGGTGCGCACGGCAGGGGAAGAGCACTACCTGGGACCGCAGGCGGTGCCCGCGCCACAAGAGATCGAAGCGCTGCTCGACAAAGTGAATCAGGCGCTGGCCGAACAGGTGCACGAGCTCACGCTGCGGGATGTGCTGACCCCGTCGCCGCAGGACCCCGCGCGCACATGATCTCCTGTGAAGGCGCGCGGTTGCGCGCCGCGGCCTAACCCTTCCCGCGCCATGTCGACCTCCAGGACGGACATACCCAGTTCCCGGCTGTTGCCCGCCGCGCTGGATTCGGTCGGCGGCGCGCTGATCAACGACGCGCGCCGCGCCGTGCTGGTGGCCGTCGGACTGGTCGCGCTAATCGGGCTCGCCGACTACGCCACCGGCTATGCGGCGCGGCTGGCGATACTCTATCTGCTGCCGGTATGTATCGTGACCTGGACCGCGGGGTGGCTCGCGGGCGCACTGATCGCGACCCTGGCAACGCTGTCGTGGATCCTCATGTTTCACTCCAGCAATCCGTATTCGGTCGAACACTATTACTACTGGGAAGGGGTGATCCTGCTCGGCACCCTGCAGGGTTTTGCGTTCATCCTGGCGCGGCTGCACCGGGCGCTGGAAAATGCCGATGCGCGCTTTGTCACCGTCCTCGAGGAGCTGGACGCGGCGGTCTATGTCAGCGAAATGCAGAGCGGCGCCATGCTCTATACCAATCGCCGCTTCCGCGACTTTTTCGGCGCCGTCGCCGCGGCCGGCAACGCGCACGAAATCGAGAAATCCTTCGACGTTACGCCGGCGGATTTCTTCTCCCGCATCGCCATGGCTCAGCGCGAACGCGTTGCGCTGAAGGGGGAGTTCCGCGATCCGGCAAGCGGGCGCTGGTTTCTGGTCCACGCCCGGACAGTCGCCTGGGTCGACGGTCGCAGAGTCAGCCTGAAGGTGGTCGCAGACATCACCGAAGCCAAACAAGCCGAGGCGGCCAGCCGCCAGCAGATCGAGAAACTGCAGCTCAGCGCAAAGCTGATTACCATCGGCGAGATGGCCTCCGCGCTTGCGCACGAGTTGAACCAGCCGCTGACGGCGATCGCCAGCTACAACCAGGGTTGCATTCGGATGCTGCGCGCCGGCCATCCGTCTTCCGCCGATTTGCTCGGGTTCATGGAAAAGTGCAGCGCGCAAGCGGTGCGCGCGGGCGGCATCATCAACCGGATGCGCGAGTTCCTGCGCAAACGCGAACCGACGCTCAGCCCGCACGAGCTCAATGCGATCATCGGCGAGGCCGTGCAGATGATAGGCATGGAGGCCGAAAAGAACGCAGTGCAAGTCCGTCTGGACCTCGCGCCTGCGCTGCCCCCGGTCCTGGCCGACGCCATCATGATCGAGCAGGTATTGCTTAACCTGATCCGGAACGCGATCGAGGCGATGCAACACACCGCGCGCGAATCGAGGACGCTGACCATCAAGTCGGCGCCCTCGGGGAAGGCCGCGCTGCAGGTTTCGGTGCACGACAGTGGGCCCGGCATTCCGGCAGACGCGTTGGCGAATCTCTATACTCCTTTTTTCAGCACCAAGGAAAACGGCATGGGCATCGGCCTCAACATCAGCCGCTCGATCATCGAGTTTCACGGCGGAAGACTCTGGCACGAGCCCGGCGCCGATCGCGGCTGCGTGTTCATTTTCACCTTGCCGGTGCAAGCTGCATGAGCACGCCGGCCACGCGCCAGGTTTTTCTCGTCGACGACGACGACGCCGTGCGCGATGCGCTGCAACTGCTGCTTACCGTAAGCGGATTGCAGGTTCGGCCTTTTGCCTCCGCCGAGGCCTTCCTGGAATATTACCGACCGGAATATCCGGGTTGTCTGGTGCTGGACGTGCGCATGCCGGGAATGAGCGGCCTGAAGCTGCAGGAGGTGCTGCTCGCCAGACGCATCCCGCTGCCCATCATTTTCATCACCGCCCACGGCGACATACCGAGCGCGGTGGACGCGATAAAGCGCGGCGCGGTGGCGTTCATCGAAAAGCCGTTCGACGACTATAAGCTGATGTGCCTCGTGCTCGACGCGCTGGAATTCGACGCCGAAACGCGCCGCGACGCAGCGGCGAAACTGGCGTTCGAAACGCGGTTCACCGCGCTGACCCGCCGCGAGCGCCAGGTGCTGGAGAAGGTGCTCGCGGGCAAGACCAACCGCGCGATTTCCGAGGAATTGTTCATCAGTGTCAGGACCGTGGAATTCCACCGCCGCAAAGTCATGCAGAAGCTGCAAGCCAATTCGCTCAGCGAGCTGTTTCACCTGTGCCTCGGCAGCCGCGTCCCGGCGCCGGCGCTCGGCGATAAGTGATTCGAGCCGCAATCCTTCCAGGCGTCTAGCCCCCCCGCGCCGCATCGCGCGCCGACCGGAAATTGCGCTTACGCGGACCTTACGCCGACAGGCGAATACTAGGGTCCGCCCCAGTAGCAAGTAAGCCGTTGTCTCCCCTAGTATTTATCGCGGACGTCAAGGCGCGAACACAGCGCAAGATCGTTCAACCTTTACTGAGGAGAAAAACCAAGTGTCAGCACGCATGGACGCCATGAACAAAGGGCTGGCTCCTTCGTTCCCGGGCCGACTGCAATCGATGAAACGGGCCCCGGGCGACTGCGACGGCATCAACCCGTCTGCGATCGGAGCCGATGTGCGAAGCATTTCGCAGTGCATCATCAAAGGAGGCAATCATGTCTGAGTCAACCGTCAGCAGCAATATTCAGAAGAACCCGAAATACCTTGAGCTGGTCAAACGGCGCGGTCGGCTGGCCTGGACCTTATCGGCAATCGTCTGCGTGATCTTCTACGGTTTCATCCTCATGATCGCGTTCACTCCCGGCATACTCACCGCGCCCTATGCGGCCGGCAGCGTGATCCCGGTGGGTTTGCTGATCGGCGTCGGTGTGATCGTCGTGTCCTGCCTGACTACCGGTATCTACGTGTATCAGGCGAACCAGAGCTTCGACCCGCTGTTCGAGGAAATCGTCAAGGAAGCCTACAAATGAAAACCATCAAGACTGCCGCATTTGCGATCCTCACCTGCGCTGGGCTGCTCACTGCCAATCTGTGTTATTCGGCTGACGCGCCAGCGGCTGCCGCTACCGCAGCGCCAGCCGCTGCAGCTCCGGCCGCCGTTCCCGCCGCCGCACCTGCTGCCGCTGCTCCAGTGGCGGCTGCGGCTGTTCCTGCGGCCGCCGCGCCACCAACGCCTACCAACTGGCACGCCATCGTGATGTTTCTCATCTTCGTCTCCATCACGCTGGGCATCACCTACTGGGCGGCGACCCGGACCAAGACGGCGACCGACTTCTATGCTGCCGGACGCAACATTACCGGACTGCAGAACGGCCTCGCCATCGCCGGCGACTACATGTCGGCGGCTTCGTTCCTCGGCATCGCCGGACTGGTCTACTTCAACGGCTTCTACGGGCTGATCTACTCGGTGGGCTGGCTGGTCGGCTGGCCGATCATCCTGTTCCTGATCGCGGAGCGGCTGCGCAACCTCGGCAAATTCACCTACGCCGACGTCGCCTCGTTCCGGCTGCAGCAGGGTCCGGTGCGCACCATGGCGGCCATCGGCTCGCTGATCGTCGTCATCTGGTACCTGATCGGCCAGGCGGTGGGCGCCGGCCAGCTGCTGCATACCCTGGTGCCGGAGATGTCCTACAAGCAGTCCATTATCATCGTCGGCGCGCTGATCATCATCTACGTCACCTTCGGCGGGATGAAGGCCACGACCTGGGTGCAGATCATCAAGGCCGGCCTGCTGCTGGGCGGCGCCACGCTGATGGCGATCGGGGTGATGGCCCACGAATCCTTCAGCTTCGAGAAGCTGTTCTCCGAAGCGGTCAATATCCATCCCAAGCACCTCGATATCATGAAGTCGGTGGTGCCGATCGGGGCGAAAGCCAATCCGATCGAGTCGATTTCGCTGGGCCTGACGCTGATGTTCGGCACCGCCGGCCTGCCGCACATCCTGATGCGTTTCTTCACCGTCACCAACGCCAAGGCTGCGCGCAAGTCGGTGCTCTACGGAACCTGCTTCATCGGCTACTTCTACATCCTGACCTTCATCATCGGTTTCGGCGCGATCGTGCTCGTCGCCAACAATCCGCACTATGTGGTCGACATCACCAAGAACATCCTCGACCTGAAGGGCGGCGGCAGCATGCCGGCAGTGTATCTGTCGCATGCGCTCGGCGGGGATTTCTTCCTCGGCTTCATCGCCGCGGTCGCGTTCGCGACCATCCTGGCGGTGGTGTCGGGCCTGACGCTGGCCGGCGCCTCGGCGCTGTCGCATGACATCTACGCCAACGTGATCATGAAAGGCACGGCATCGGAAAAGCAGGAAGTCTGGGTGTCGAAGATGTGCGTAATCGTTCTCGGCATTATCGCCGTGACCCTAGGCATCGCCTTCGAGAAGCAGAACGTCGCCTACATCGTGGCCCTGACCTTCTCGATCGCCGCCTGCGCCAACTTTCCCATCCTGGTCATGTCGGTGTTCTGGGGCGGGCTGACCACGCGCGGGGCGGTGGCCGGCGGCTACGTCGGCATCTTCGGCTCCATCGGCCTGTTGATCATCGGCCCGACCGTATGGACCAAGGTGCTCGGCATGGGCCCGGCGATTTTCCCCTACGACTTCCCGACCTTCTTCGTGCTGCCTTCCGTGTTGATCGTCGCCTGGCTGGTGTCTGCGCTGGACAACAGCGAAAGCGCGAACAAGGAACGGGCCGCGTTCCATGCCCAGAAAGTCCGATCCGAAACCGGCCTGGGCGCCGAGGTCGCAGTGGCGCACTGAGTCCGGACTGAGTTTCCAGCAGTCGAGCCGCCGGGCATGCCCCCGGCGGCTTTTTTTGGCCTGATATTAGAGGCTGCCCTGCCCGCGCGCGCCGCGGTCCCTGGTCAGGGTGAACTCCTTCACCAGCCCGTAAATCGCCGGGATCACGATCAGCGTCAGGATGGTCGACGAGATCATCCCGCCCACCATGGGCGCCGCGATGCGGCGCATGACTTCGGACCCCGTGCCGCTGCCCCACATGATGGGCAACAAACCGGCCATGATCGCGACCACGGTCATCATTTTCGGCCGCACGCGCTCCACCGCACCTTCCATGATCGCCGCGTAGAGATCCGACGTCGTCGGCTTGGTGCCCTCGGCCGCGCGCCGCGCCTTGACCGCCTCCCAGGCATGATCGAGGTAGATCAGCATGACCACGCCGGTCTCGGCGGCCACGCCGGCGAGCGCAATGAAGCCGACCGCCACCGCCACGCTCATGTTGTAGCCCAAGAGCCACATCAGCCACACGCCGCCCACCAGCGCGAACGGCACCGACAGCATCACGATCACGGTTTCGGTCAGGCGCCGGAAGTTGAGATACAGCAGCAGGAAAATGATCAGCAGCGTGAGGGGCACGACGACTGCGAGCTTGGCCTTGGCCCGCTCCATGTACTCGAACTGGCCGCTCCAGGTGGCGTAGTAACCCGGCGGGAATTTCACCTGTTCGCGCACCGCTTTCTGCGCATCGCTGACATAGCCGCCGATGTCGCGATCGCGGATATCGACAAATATGTAAGCCGTCAGCAAGGCATTCTCGGTGCGGATCGCGGGCGGCGCCTGCGCGAGGCTCACGCGCGCTACCTGCCCCAGCGGAACCATGGCGCCCCCCATGATGGGAACCAGCACTTGGCTGGCGATGGCCTGCGGGTCCTGGCGCAGCTCGCGCGGATAGCGCACGATGACGCCGAAACGCTCCAGTCCTTCGACCGTGGTGGTCACCATCTCACCGCCCAGGGCAATGCCGATCACGTCCTGCAGCTCGCCCACGCTCAGGCCGTAGCGCGCCAGCGCCAGGCGGTCGGGCTCGATGTCGAGATAATAGCCGCCGGTGACGCGCTCGGCGTAGGCGCTGGTGGTGCCGGGAACGGTTTTCACCACCGCCTCGATCGCCTTCGCCAGTTTTTCGATCTCGGCCAGACTCTTGCCGAACACCTTGATGCCGATGGGGGTGCGGATGCCGGTCGCGAGCATGTCGATGCGCGCCTTGATCGGCATGGTCCAGGCGTTCGATACGCCCGGTATCTGCACCGCCTGGTCCATCTCGGCGATCAGCTTGTCCACCGTCATGCCCGCGCGCCATTGTTTCTCTGGCTTCAGGTTGATCACCGTCTCGAACATTTCCACCGGCGCCGGATCGGTGGCGGTGGCGGCGCGCCCGGCCTTGCCGAACACCGATTCCACCTCGGGAAAGCGCTTGAGGATCTTGTCCTGGGTCTGCAGCAGTTCCGCCGACTTGGTGATCGACAGGGACGGCAGCGTGGCCGGCATGAACAAGAGCGACCCTTCGTTCAGGACCGGCATGAACTCACTGCCGAGCTGCATGGCGGGATACGCGGATAGGCCCAGCGCGACCAGGGCGATGGCGATGGTGAGTTTTTTCCAGTGCATCACCCATTCGATAACCGGGTGATAAATCCAGATGAGGAAGCGATTGATCGGGTTCTTCTTCTCCGGCATGATCTTGCCGCGGATGAACAGCAGCATCAGCACCGGCACCAAGGTGATCGACAGCAGCGCGGCGCCGGCCATGGAAAACGTCTTGGTGTAGGCGAGCGGCGTGAACATCCGCCCCTCCTGGGATTCGAGCGTGAATACCGGCAGGAAGGAGACGGTGATGATCAGCAGGCTGAAGAACAGCGCCGGCCCGACTTCGCGGCAGGCATCGATCATGATCTGCAGGCGCGGCGCGTCCGGCGGCGCACGTTCCAGATGCTTGTGCGCATTCTCGATCATGACGATAGCCGCATCCACCATCGCGCCGATAGCGATAGCGATGCCGCCCAGGCTCATGATGTTGGAGTTCAGCCCCATCAGATGCATGGCGATCATCGCGATCAGGACGCCGATGGGCAGCATGACAATGGCCACCAGCGCGCTTCTCGCGTGCATCAGAAACACGATACAAACGAGGGCCACGATGGCGCTTTCCTCGATCAGGGTGCGTTTCAGATTGTCGATGGCGCGATAGATCAGGTCCGAGCGGTCGTAGACCGCCTGCAGCGACACGCCCTGCGGCAGGCCGGAGGAAATTTCGGCGATCTTGGCTTTGATGTTGCCGATGACGTCGAGCGCATTCTGGCCGTAGCGCGCCACGGCGATACCCGCGACCACTTCGCCTTCGCCGTTGAGTTCGGTGAGGCCGCGGCGCTCGTCCGGCACCAGTTCGACCCGCGCGATGTCGCGGATCAGCACCGGCGTGCCCTTGTCCGCCTTCACCACCAGATTCTCGATGTCGGACACGCCGCGCAGATAGCCGCGGCCGCGCACCACGTATTCCGTCTCGGCCATTTCGATTGCGCGGCCGCCGACATCGCGGTTGCTGGCGCGGATCACTTCGACCACTTTCATCAGCGGGACGCCGTAGGCCTGCAGCTTGCGCGGGTCCACCGTGACCTGGTAAGTCTGGACGAAGCCGCCCACGCTCGCCACTTCGGCCACGCCCTGGGCCTTGGTCAGTTGGTAGCGCACAAACCAGTCCTGGATAGTGCGCAGTTCCGCCAGCGAGCGGTCGGCCGCGAGCACGGCATACTGGTACACCCAGCCCACGCCGGTCGCGTCCGGCCCCAGCGTCGGCGTGACGCCGCGCGGCATGCGCCCGGAGGCGAAGTTGAGGTATTCCAGCACCCGCGTGCGCGCCCAGTAGATGTCGGTGCCGTCCTCGAAAATCACGTAAATGAACGAAGCGCCGAACACCGACAGTCCGCGCACCACCTTGGACTTGGGCACGGCCAGCATCGCCGTGCTTAAGGGGTAAGTGATCTGGTCTTCCACCACCTGCGGCGCCTGGCCCGGATACTCGGTGTAGATGATCACCTGTACGTCCGACAAATCCGGAATCGCATCCAGCGGCGTGCGCATGACCGCATAGACACCTGCGGCAACCACGAACAGCGTGGAAAGGAGCACGAGAAAGACGTTGCGCACCGACCATTCGATGATGCGTCCGAGCATGTCAGTGCCCCCGGTGCGCGTCGGCGGCGGGTTTGGGTTCGGTAGCGGGCTTCGCCCCGGCTGCTTGAATGCTAACGATGGTGTACTCGCCGCCGGGCTCGCCGGCCAGGTCGAACACGATACGCTGGCCCGGTTTCAGCGTGCGCAGCAGCGCCGCATCCTTGACCTTGAAATCCATGGTCATTGCCGGCCACTTCAGGCTGGCGATCGGTCCGTGCGCGAGCGACACGCTGGCGTGGGCGGGATCCACCGCCATGACCGTGCCCTCTCCGCGATGCGTCGCGGGCGCAGTAGCGGCGGCGGGCGCAGCGGGCCTGGCGTCGGCTTTCGCGTCCGGTTGTGCGCCTTCCGCGCCCTGACCGAAGCCGCTGAACGCCGCGTTGAGATTGCTCTCCGCGTCGATCAGGAAGTTTGCGCTGACCACCACCATTTCGCCCGCTTTGACGCCCTCGCGAACCTCGATGTAGCCATCGCCGCGCGCGCCCAATTTAACCGGACGCGGCTCGAACCGTCCCTCGCCGCGCTGTACCAGCACCAGTTGCCGCGTGCCGGTATCCAGCACCGCAGAATCGGGCACGGTCAGGGCCTGTGCTTTGCCGCGCGCAGACGCGAACTCGGCCCGCGCGTACATGGACGGCTTGAGCACGCCTCCCGGATTGGCGAGCTCGACGCGCACTTTTGCGGTGCGACTCTCGGGGCTGACCGTTGGGTAGATGAATGTCACCTTGCCAAGGAACGTCTTTTCCGGATAAGCGTCGACCCGGATGTTCGCCGACTGGCCGATGCGCACCTGCCCGAGGTCCTGTTCGAACACGTCCGCCAGCAGCCACACCTGCGACAGGTCGGCGACCTGGTACAGCACCTCCCCGGCCATGAAGCGTTTGCCCTGGATTGCGGGCTTGTCCAGCACCACCCCATTCGCGGGCGAGCGCAGCGTGAGGTACTGGGTGGTCTTGCCATCCTGCGTCAGGCGCTGCAAATCGGATTCCGAGATGTCCCAGTTGCGCAGGCGCTGCATCGCACCGTCCACCAAGCGCTGCATGCTGGCCTGCACGTCCGCGCTGCCGCCGGCGAGCGTCTGCACGCCTTCCTTCGCGATCAGGTATTCCTGCTGCGCCGCGATCAGGTCGGGGCTGTACACGTCCATCAGCGCCTCGCCTTTCCTCACCGCCTGGCCGGTGGTGTTCACGTAGAGCTTCTGGATCCAGCCGTCGAACCTCGCGGTGACGGTGGAGAGCGCGCGCTCGTTCGCCTGCACCGTGGCCACCGCCCGGATGGTGCTCGCGAGGTCGCGCAAGGCGACTGCTTCGGTTTTCACACCGAGCTTTTGCACCTTGTCCAGGCTGAGCTTGACCAGCGGCGTGTCCGACGCGGGTGCTTCATCCGCATACACCGCGATGTAATCCATGCCCATCTGGTCTTTTTTCGGCACCGGCGAGGTGTCCGGCAAGCCCATCGGATTGCGGTAATACAGGATCCGGGGTTTTGCGGCGGCCGCGGAGCCGGTCGCTGCGGCGCCGCCAGCGGGTTCGGACCCTGCCGCGGAAGCGGCCGGGCCCGTTGCGGCTTGTCGCGCGCCGGTGGCCGATCGATTCACGCCCCACCAGTAACCCGCAGCGAGCGACGCGGCGATCAAGACCAGCGTAGTTGCAATCCAGGCCATGCGCTTCATTGATTTTCCCTCATCGCTTTAGAACATCTGCTTGCCGGACAACAGCTCGATCTCGGCCAGCGCCTTGTTGAAATTGACCAGTTCCTTGGCGCGGCTGATTTCGTAGCTGTACAGGGTCATCTGGCTGTCGAGCAGCATCAGCAGATCGACGCGGCTCACCCGGTAGGCCGCGAGCGCCGCCTCGACCGCCAGCCGCGCCTGCGGCAGGATGGCGGTCTCATACAAGCGCACCGACTTGCGGCTTTGCTCGGCAATCGCAACCTGTTGCCGCAGCTTGGCCAGCGCCTCATTCTGCTGTGCCTGCTGCACGTCCAGCGTCTGCTCGCGCATGGCCTGCGCCTCGGCGATGCGCGGCTCGATCTTGTCTGCCCGCCACACCGGAAGATTCATCGCCACGGTGAAACTTATCGCGTCCGACCGCGGCGTACCACTGAGGTCCCGGTCCCGCTGGCCGTAGGAAAAGCGCAGGTCGAAATCGGGTTGCTTTTCCGTGCGCGCGAGTTCCAGCGCCTTGACGCTGCGGTCAATCGCGCTCTGCAATCCGAGCAATTGCGGGCGCTCGTTCAATGCCGTCTGCTGCAGCGCTTCGAGATCGAACGCGGCCTCGCGCACACCAGGCAGTTCCACCGCGATAGGCGCTGCGGTTCCGCGCCGGCCGAGCAGCCGCGCCAGTTCCGCTTCGGTGACCGGGCGTTCGCGCTCCATGCGCAGCAACTCCTCGCTCATGCGGCCAAGCTGGGTCTGCGCTTTGAGCACCTCGGCCTGCGCCGCCTGGCCCACGGAGTAGCGGCTCTCGGCAATACGCAGGAACTGCTGCAGAATCTGTTGATTGCCTTTGAGCAGCCGGACGGTCTCGTCGGTCAGCGCGAGATCGAAGTAAGCGAGCTTGACCTCGCGCACCACGCGGTTGCTGGTTTCGCGCACGCCGTAGCCCAGCGTTTCCGCATCCTTCGCCGCAAGCTGTTCGCGCAGGGCGCGTTTGCCCGGATACGGCAGCTTCTGCGACAGCCCGAGCATTTTCATGGTCATGTCTTCGCGGTTGAAACGCAGCGACTGGATCGGCAAATTGAGGAAACCGGCTTCCAGCATCGGATCCTCCAGCGCCCCGGCCGGCCGCACGCGCTGGTTCGCGGCCTCGGTTTCTTTCGCCGCGGCACGCAACTCCGGATTGTTCTGCAGCGCCTCGGCGACGAGCGCGGCGAGCGGCGTCGCAGCCGCGCCCGCAGGGGTTGCCGCGATCGCCGCCAACAGGGCCGCGGCCGCGGCCGCGCGGGGCAGGCGCGCCAAATGCTTAGCCAATTTCATGTTCATCGCAAACTTCCTCCGGACCCAATCAGCGTGTCGGTCGGGCGCACAAGCTGGCCAGCGCGCTCCCTATTTCACCCTCTCCAGGCGCAGGACTGTGAATACGCCGTTAACACTGTCGACGTCGAATTTGATCTTGTCGCCGGACTTCAATCCGTCAAGCATGGCCTTGTCTTTGACGCGGTATGCCATGGTCATCGGCGGCATGTCGAATTTTGGCATCGGGCCGTGCTTGATCGTGAGCTTGCCTGCGGCCTTGTCGACCTTGCGCACTTCTCCGTCGGTCAATGCGGCGGTTGAAGCGGTCGCAGTAACCGGTGTCGTCTCGGTTTGTGGATGATGCCTGTCGTCCGCGCTCGCCTGAAACGCGAGCCCCACGCCAAGAAACAATAATGCGATCAAGCCTGAATTGCGAATCATGTCTCTTTCCTTTCGTTGGTAACAAATCATCCGTCGTACTCTGCCGCCTATTTGACCGAGACCGTACCCGTCATACCGGCTTCGAAATGTCCCGGCTCCAGGCAGGCGAAATCGACTGTGCCCGTCTTGGTGAATTGCCATATCAGTTCTGCGGATTCGCCCGGAGCCAGCGTCACCATGTTCGGCTCATCATGCTCCATCCCTGGCATTTTGCGCATCAGCTCGGCGTGCTGCTTCAGTTCCGCCATGGATCCGATCACCATCTCGTGCTCGATTCGGCCGGCATTCCTGAGTACAAATCGGATGGTCTCGCCGCGCTTCGCATTGAACTTGGCGGGCGTGAATTTCATGTCATCGCTCATGACCACTTGGATGGCGCGCGAAACCTTGTTCGGATCGCCGGGCTTGCCCACCCCCTCGGCGTGCCCGCCATCCAACGCGTGTCCGCCCCCTGCCTTGCCGTGCATCATACCGGGCATCATTCCCTGCATCATCCCCTGAGGCGCGTCATCGTACGCGTAACCCGCAAGCGGGGTCAATGCGAGCGCGGCAAGCATAAGCATTCTGGCTTTCATGGGTCGGTATCCTCGGGTTGATGGTGGTAACGCCGGTCGCCAACGAAAATATTGAAGGCCGTCCGGCTGCATTTCAGTCGTGCCTGTATTGTGCGGTTTTTGGACCGTCAGGAATCTGACGCCAGCATTACATTTTTGTAATCTTTCCGGCATCAAGCGCTGAAGTACGAATTACAGCAGGCGAGGCACGGTACGGTACGCCACACGCACAACCTGATGCGGGTAAGGCGCAGCGCGTCAGCGTTGGTCAGGGTCGCGCCGCAAGGCGCGAATATAGATGATGATAATGCCGATAAACCCGCTGATAATCATCATTTCGCCGAACGTGTCATGCCAGCCGCCCATCGGAGTCATCAACAGCATGGAGCCGCCGATCACGAGCGCCGCGAACGCAATGGCGCCCGTGAGCCGCTCGAGATTGCGGCTGAAGCGGCGCCCCAGAGCCTCCAGACCCGGAAGCCGGCCCAGATTGCCTTCGGCGAAGCGCCTGAGGATGCGTCGCGTGTCGCCGGGCGCATCGACTATCAAGCGCTCCAGTTCGCGCGCAAGCTTGGTTGTCGTACCCTTGATCCGCGCCAGCGAGAAGTGCTGCGCGCTCAGGCGCGCGATTTCTTCACGAAACGATTCCATGTGGTTATAGCCCGGGGCGAGCTGGCCTATCATCGACTCCAGGATGACGAAAGCACGCGTCAGCAGGACAAACTCGCCGGGATTGCGTACCCCGTTCCGGCTTCCGGCGCGCAACAGGGATTCGAACGCATTCCCGATCGAAACATCCGCCAGATTGGTCCTGCGGATTTCATAGAGCACCGCCTTGATGTCGACCAATAGCTCAACATGGTTGACTTTTTCGCTCGCCGGCGCCATTTCGAGATAAGCCTCGGTGGCGGCCCGCGCATCGCCTTTGACGACCGCTTCGAGCAGGAGTGTCAGCGATTCGCGCATCGGCTCGTCAAGATCGCCCGTATTCCCGAAATCGAGCAGCGAGAGCCGCCCGTCCGGCAGAACGAAGACATTGCCAGGATGCGGGTCGGCGTGAAACAAGCCTTCTTCGAAGATCGAATGCAGCATCAGCTTTACCAGGGTGTTGACCACCCGCGGCATTGCTTCCGGGTGCAGCTTGGCATAGACATCGGCGCGCTCACCGGCCGAGTACTCCATCGTGAGCACGGTATCTCCCGAACACTCCGCGATGACATCCGGTATCCAAAGGTCGGGGACATCGGCCAGCGCCGCGCGAATCAGCACAATGGAACGCGCTTCGCGGCCAAAATCGGTTTCCCGATGAAGACTCTTGGCCAATTCACGCACCACAATCGGGAGGTCGACAGCGCGCAGGCTCGGAAAAACGCCTTCTCCCAGTCCTACCAGGTAATTCAGTGCCGCGATATCCGTGGAGATTTTGGCTTTAAGGCGGGGCCGCTGCACCTTCACCGCCACGTGACGCCCGTCCTGCATGGTCGCCTCATGCACCTGGGCGATGGTGGCGGCCGCCAGCGGCGTCTCGCTGAACGCCGAGAACAGCTTGGTCAACGGGGCGCCCAGCTCACGTTCGACCGTCGCGCGCACAACCTCGATGCTCATCGCCGGCAACTGGTCGTGCAACAACAGCAGCTCATCGATGTAGGCGACCGGCAGCAGATCGCGCCGCAACGCGAGCACCTGTCCGAGTTTGAGAAACACCAGCCCCAGTTCCTCGAAGGTTTCCCGGACCTCCTTCGGCGACGGCCAATGTCCCCGGCCGAACAGGGCTCCGAGGAACTTGTGCCGCGCGAGCACGCGCAGAATTTGCATGAGCCGCGGCGCCGCTCGCAGCGCTGTGGCTTTCTCCGGGTCGATCAGTATGGCCATACGCTCCTCCCAACCGGTTAATCAGCGTTGCACTTCGAATCTGAACCTGCAGTTTCCTGCCTGATGGTTGTATACAATCGATCTATCTCGGCGTCCGTACGCTATCGAACAAAGCGATGTCCTCGAGCGTACTTGCGCTAGATTCACGAGCTGACTCGGTTGCGCCGATGGGCCTTGTTCCCGCGGACATCGACATCAGCGCCCTGGCGCGCCTCCCTCCTTCGCGCCGGATTCATCCCGGGGATTCATCCACGCAATGCGCTGAAGCGGACCGGCAAACCAACGCTGCGTTCGTTGCCACACAGACGCCGGCGGCATGTCAACGTAGATTCGCAGCTAGGGCACGCATTCCGGGCACGAATGCGGAATTGTTAATCCCGCGCTAAATCGGAATTGGCGGGATCGTGCTAGCAACCAAGGGCGGCGGCTGCTTTGCGGCCGCTGCTGCAGATCAATCTGCCGTGGCAACGCGGCGTTTATGCAACGAAGGGGACAGTTATGACCAAACCTGCGATGAAACCGGATCAAGTGGTCAGTACATTGAACAGTCTGATTGAAACGAACCGCGACGGTCAGAAAGGCTTCCAGGAAGCCTCCGACAAAATCGCGACGCCGCAGATCAAAGAGTTCTGTTCCAAACAGAGCCTGGCCCGCGCCCGGTTTGTGGGCGAGTTGCAACCGCAGGTGCGATCCTTGGGCGGCGAGCCGGAAAGAACAGGCAGCGTTGCCGCGGCCGTGCATCGCGGCTGGATCGATCTCACCTCAACCTTGGGCGGCGGCGACCACGCGATCCTGATTGCCACCGAAACCGGCGAAGATTACGCCGTCGGGGAATACAAGAAGGCGCTGGATGAGAATCTGCCGGCGCCCGTGCGCAAAATCGTCGAGCGCCAGTTTCAAAGCGTCAAGCGCGCGCACGACAAGGTGAAGGCAATGCGCGATAGTCTGAGCAAGTGAACCGGCAGCGCATTCAGGTGATGCAAAGAAAACGGGCGGAATAAATAGCTCCGCCCGCTTTCTCTGTGTATTAACTGCCTGGCTGGTCCTCAACCTAGCGGGCCGTACTGATTCGCGACTCGTCGATGACAATTGGGTACGGATCGTCGCGCAATAGCGCAAGCGAATAGTGGTAAACCCCTATGGGACACAGGCCTGAATTTGACGCGAGCATTACACATTTGTAATTTTGTAGAGCGTGCAACGCGCTAGCATCAATTCAGTTTGTGGCATTTCATTTCTTATCCCCCAGAGCGAACATTCGCTTTGGCCAACAAGTTCAACGACCATTTTCTTAACTTTTCCTGCGAGGCGAAACATGTACAAGATTACCGGAATGGCTTTGGCCACTGCTTTAACCCTGAGCGGCTGTGGCGGCGGTGGCGGCGGAGATAGCGGTTCTACTGCTGCGGTTTCACCGGCTACAACATCTGTTAGCGGCACAGCCGCCAAGGGAATCATCAAGCAGGCTAAAGTGCTCGTTTGCAAAATCGTCAACGGCGTGCCCGAGGCCGATGTTTCCTGTGCATCGACCACCTCCGGCAATGATGGTTCCTATAGCGTCGCTTTCAGCGACGGTTATACCGGGCCGGCGATGGTGAAGGTAATGCCGGGCACGCTAAGCAAGATGATGGACGAAACCACCGGCACGTACATTGACTACGGCATGACCATGCGGGCGTTCGTTCCCGCCGTATCCAAGACGACTACGGTTTACGTAACACCGTTTAGCGAAATGGCTGCAAGCGCTGTGAGCACGACGACTATCGATGCGACAAGCATCCGGCAATCCATCGACGCGGTCCAATCCGTCATGTTGCCGCTCGGTGTCGATATGAGCGTCATGCCGATGATGGACCTGAAAGACAATGGCTCCGATTCCGCCATGCTGAGCTTGCAATCCAACATGGTCAAACAGCTGGCGAGGGTGGCCATGGCGGCGAAGAACTCCAATTTGCTCAAAGATGCCAACGGGGTTGCCTGCAATGCCGCAGGCACTACGCCGTCACAGCAAATGGCGTGCGCGGTTAGCGCAATGGCAGACGTAATGAATAGTTACGTTACGGCCGACACGACGAAGTCGGCGGAGGTGCTTAAGGCATTGACCGATCAGAAACCGACCAGTGTAACTATGCCCATCCTCACAGTGAATGGAACAATCAGTATGCAACCGGCGGACATGATGTCCTCGGCATCCATGCAAACCGCGATGCAAAATGCCGGAATGACGGTGACTGCCGCTGCTAATACAGCAAATGTGGTGATGGGCGGAATGCGCTAGGGTCGGTTACTGCGCCGTGGTCATAGCTTGACGCGATTAAGCCGCAACGCGTTGGTGACCACGGACACCGAGCTTAGCGCCATGGCCGCGCCGGGGCTTTTGTAGCCGCCTTGGCTGGACTCTAGCCGCGTCTGCGCAACAGCGCCAGCGTCCGGTAGGCGAGCACCAATACCGGCGGCAGGATCAGCCATTGCAACAGCGGCGAAAGACCAATCCCGAAAACCAGGGGCATGCTCGCCGCATAGCCCCAGTTGCCGGCGCGATAGACGTTGTACCACTCGCTCCATGCGGTGTAAGCCAGAGCGCCGACGACGACCATTACGCCGCCTGTCCACGGCCGCGACACCGGCCAGTCCGCACACCGGAGCATCAGGCCCGCCAGCGCGGACATCGCGAGCGCGATCAAGACATCGCCCAGGGAGCAGTGGAGCAGCGACCAGGCGACGCTCAGGTGATCCGCATCATTCCAGATCGTATACAGCCTGACTTGCGCGATTTCCCACGTCAGATTGAAAACGAAGGCGAGCGCCGCCCAAAGGCCTGCGCGCGCGAAAATGCCGGGTGTCACGCCTTGAGGCTGGCGCAGACCCGTTGCAGTAGTGCCCGCACTTCCTTGCCGAGGGCATGCACTTCCGGTTTGTCGACCAGCTGCAACACGACTTCGGGATCCATGAAAGCGACCGTTATGCTTGCATCGGCTTCTTCGCGCACGACCACGTTGCACGGCAGGAGCAAGCCGATGTCGGGGTCCGCCTCGATCGCGCGGTGCGCGAGCGGCGGGTTGCATGCGCCGAGTATGCGATACGGCCGGTGTTCGATGTTGAGTTTGGCTTTGAGCGTCGCCTTGACATCGATATCGGTAAGCACGCCGAAGCCTTCTTGTTTCAGAGCCGCGGTGACTTTCGCGACGGCGGCATCGAACGGGAGTTTTAGTTTGGTGCTGAATCCGTACATGATTCGACTCCTTTCAAAGTTTGCGCTTATTTGACGGACAAAGATTCGATCATCTGATCGTGCTGCATCATCTGCTCCATCATCATCTGCATCATGTCCATGCGTTGTTCCATCATTTCATGGAGCTGCATCATGTCGGCAGCTGCCATGTGTTTATGGCCACCTTTTGCGCCGCCGCCGCCCATCGTCATCGGGCTGTCCATGCCGCGCATCGTCTTCATGGTTTCCTGCATGGCCTGCATGTGCTCCTGCATCAGCTTCTGGCGTTCCTGCGGGTCGGTCGTCGCCCGGAGTTTTTCCATCTGCTGCTGCATGGTTTTCATGTTCTCCTGCATCTGGGACATGGGTTTGTCCGTGTCCGCGCCCATCCCGGGACTATCGTGGACGTGCTTGTGCCGCGCTGCGACGGCGGGTGCCGGCAGGGATTTGTCCTGCGCAGAGACGATAGGCGCCGCCAGGGCGCCGGCTACGATTGCGGCAACGAGTATTGAGGCCTTCATGGTGGTGTTTCCTTCAAGGTGAATAGATTGATGTTTGCGCAACTGGCGACTATCCGTAGCCCGGGCTTGCCGGGCGCACTTTGCAGCATATCGGCGACGTCTGCCCCGGCTTCCGGCCGTGCGGCCGCATGACCAGTTGCGCAGGTATCTGTATAGCCGCGAACGTTTTCAGCGTCCGTACGCTAGCGCGCATAATGCTTTTGCGGTCGGTCGTCGCGCGGGGTTCGCAAGCCGAAGGTAGCCTCAGGCGCCCAACAAATAGCTGACAGCGCCATTACAAGTTTGTAATCTTCTGGAATTGAGGCCGGTCGCGCGCACAATTGGGGCGCGTGACCACGGCCACAAGGAAAAGCGATGAAAATCCTGATCGTCGAAGACGAGCAAAAGACCGGCGACTATCTGAAACAGGGCCTGTCCGAGGCCGGCTTCGTCGCGGACCTGGCGCGCGACGGCGTCGACGGCTTGCACCTGGCGCTAACCGGCGGCTACGATCTCGCGGTGCTCGACGTCATGCTGCCCCGGCTCGACGGATGGCAGGTGCTGCAGGAAATCCGCAGGAAAGGCAAGCACCTGCCGGTGCTGTTCCTGACCGCGCGCGATCAGGTCGAGGATCGGGTGAAAGGGCTGGAATACGGCGCGGACGATTACCTGGTCAAACCGTTCGCATTCGCGGAACTGCTGGCGCGGGTGCGTGCGCTGTTGCGCCGGGGCAGGACCAGCGAACCGGAACTGTTGCAGATCGCCGACCTGGAACTCGATCTGTTGCGCCGCCGCGTAACGCGCGCCGGCAAGCGCATCGATCTCACCGCCAAGGAATTCGCGCTGCTCGAGCTGCTGCTGCGGCGCCAGGGCGAGGTGCTGCCGCGCTCGCTGATCGCCTCGCAGGTGTGGGACATGAATTTCGACAGCGACACCAATGTGATCGAGGTCGCCGTGCGCCGTTTGCGCGCGAAAATAGACGACCAATTCGAACCCAAACTCATCCGCACCGTCAGAGGCATGGGCTACGTGCTCGAACAGCCGGAACCCGCGTGATGCGACCCAAGTCGATCACCTTCCGCCTCACCTTGTTCTTCTCGACGGCCTCGACGGCCGTGCTGCTCGTGGTCGGCACCCTGATCGGCACTTTGGTCGAGGCGCACTTCGAGGAGCTGGACCTGATGGAACTCGATGGCAAACTGGAACTCGTGCGCCACACCCTGGCCAAGGTACGCACCCCGGCCGACATGGCTGGCGTATCGCAGAATCTGGCAGACGCCCTGGTGGGACATCACGACCTGTCCGTCGCTGTGGTCGGAGCGGAGCGCAAGCCGCTGTTTCAATCGCCAGGCGCCGTTTTTCCGGCCGCCTTGCTTGAGAGCCGGCTGGCGGGTGATTTATCCGGGCGCACGAGGCCGGTGGTGTGGGAGCGAGACGGGCAGGGATACCGGGGCATCGCCGCTGCGGCCGTCACCGGAATCGCCGGGCGAGCGCCGCTTACCGTCGTGGTCGCGGTGAACACCGAGCATCACCACGTATTCATGCAGGCATTCCAGAAAAGCCTGTGGCTGGCCATCGCCGCGAGCATTGCGCTGACCGCGCTGCTTGGCTGGATCGCGGCGCGCCGCGGACTGGCGCCGGTGCGCGAGCTGGCGCACATGGCGCAGGGCATTTCAGCGCATCGCCTGGGCGAGCGCCTGCCGCCCGAATCGGTGCCGACTGAACTGGTCGATCTGACGATTGCCTTCAACGACATGCTCGCCCGCCTCGAAGGCTCCTTCCGGCGTCTGTCGGACTTCTCCTCGGACCTGGCGCACGAGCTGCGCACACCGATCAGCAATCTGATGACCGAGACGCAGGTGGCGATCTCAAAAGCACGATCGGCGGATCAATACCGCGAAGTGCTGTACTCCAACCTGGAGGAGTACGAACGCCTGGCGCGCATGATTGCCGACATGCTGTTCCTGGCGAAGGCCGACAACCGGCTGATCGTGCCGAGCAGCGAAATGGTGGATCTGGCGGCGGAGGCGCAAGAACTGTTCGATTTTTACGAGGCCCTCGCGGAGGAACATGGCGTCAGTCTGGTCCTCGCCGGAGAGGGCGTCATCCGGGGGGACCGTCTGATGATACGCCGCGCACTGAGCAATCTGCTGTCGAATGCCATACGGCACACGCCGCGCGATGGGTCGGTCCGGGTGCTCATCACCCGGCAGGACTCCGGGGAAATCCGGCTGACGGTCGAGAACCCGGGCGAGGACATCGAGCCTGCGCATCTGCCCCGGCTGTTCGACCGGTTCTACCGGGTCGATCCTTCCCGCCAGAAGGCCAGCGAAGGGGCCGGACTCGGCCTGGCGATCACGAAATCCATTGTCGATGCGCACAGAGGCAGCATTCGGGCGTTCTCCTTGAACGGATCGACTCGCTTGGAAATCACGTTTCCCGCTACCGCTTCAGGCGATGGCGCCAGTCAGTTCCCACAGGGCTTGGCCGGTGTGCAGAAGCACGATGAAGAACCTGTCGTGAAGTGAGCAAGAACAAGCGGCGAAACTCTCGGCTGGCCAAACCCTTCTGTTCCGCCTGATTCACCCAAAGGTGGCTCTACTGCGCAGCAGCGAGTACCGAAATCATGCTTTAGGTTCGCGCCTCGTCTCTTCGCAGTGCTTGCGGTCGATGTCGCCTTTTGCGCCCGGACGATTAAAACTATCCAAGGTGTGCTCCAGCACCTGATGCGCCGCATTACGGCGGATAAGGCCTGCAATCCATACGATCGAAGCCACCACGCCCGAAATCAAAAAGATCCAAGGCACAAGTCGGTGCACCATAATCGATTCAGACCAGACATGAGCCAACGACGTGGTTCCACATCAACTTAAGCTCCAGATCAAATTGCTGCGCCCGAAGAAGCCCCGGCATGACATGCTCAGGTTCGGCAATGCATTGGACATGGCCAGCCGCATAAAAATTCCCGCTTCGGGGAATTATCTTTCAATTGTCCGTCACCCTATGGTCGCCGGCCCCGGAAAGGTCCGCAACAACCAGGGCGTGGCCACCCCGCAGGCGGCGGCGAGGACGCCGGGATCATGTTGCTGCAAGTCTCCCGGTCGCGGTCCCAGGACTGCGAGGCGGATTTGTAACACAGCGTATCAACTGCGCACCAGCGCTACCCTGGCGTACAACACGACAACATCACGCTTACATTCAGGTGTTTGAATAGGCACCGATGCGACTGAATGATCCGATGACGGACTGAGGTCTCGCAGAGTTCCAAATTCAATCAAGCGGAGAATTGTCATGAAACGAGCAACGAAAATTGTAATTGCCCTCGGCACAGCTTTGTCCCTGGGATTGGCGGCGGCGGCAGTCAGCGCGCATCCCCATGGCTACGGCCCGGGCAGCGGCATGGGCCCCGGAATGATGGGCGGCTACGGTCCGGGCAGCGGCATGGGTCCGGGGATGATGGGCGGCTACGGTCCCGGAAACGGCATGGGTCCGGGGATGATGGGCGCAAACGGTCCGGGCTACGGCAGGCACGTCTGGGGCAATGCAGACGAGCGCCTTGCCGCGCTGAAATCGGAACTGGGGATCGCGGACAAGCAGGAAGGCGCGTGGCAGGCATTCGCCAAGAACGCAAAGCAACAGAACGAAAGCCGCCAGGCGTGGTTTGCCAAGATGCAGGAAGCGCGCAGCGCCGGTTCCGCACCGGAACGGCTGGCGCAGCAAGCCGAGTTCATGAAGCAGCGCCAGGCCGAAATGGAGACCAACGTCAAGGCGCTGAAGGAACTCTATGCGGCGCTCACGCCGGAACAGAAGGCGATCGCGGACCAGCGCTTCGGCGGATTCGGGCCGGGATACGGCGCGGGCTACGGCCGCGGTGGCAGGGGCTATACGCGCTAAATTAAAACAGGGCGGGGCGGCGACGCCGCTCCGCAGCGCGGCAATAACCAGAGTCTGCTTGCAGACCCCGGTTTCAGGAGAACGAGATGATGTGGGGATATGACGGATATGGATTCGGAGGTTTCGGAATGGGTATCGGCATGCTGTTCTTCTGGGGATTGATCATCACTACCGTGGTACTGCTCGCGCGCGGGTTCGGCGCAAGGCCCGCTGTGAGTGAACCCAGACTACGCGAGCAAACGCCACTGGACATCCTTCGCGAGCGCTACGCCAAAGGCGAGATCGACAAAGCGGAGTTCGAACAGAAGCGCGGCGACCTCGAGGGGGTCAATAAGCGGATTGCCGTGGGCCCGGCGCACATGGCGAATCTTTGAACTAATCCTTCTCCGCGGCGAGCGCAAACCGGACCAGTTCGGAAACGTTGCGCGCTTCGAGTTTTGCCATCAGGCGCGCCTTGTGCACTTCGACGGTGCGTGCGCTGATGGCGAGAGATGCCGCGATTTCCTTCGCATGCAGTCCTTTCCCCACCAGTTCCAGCACTTCACGCTCACGCTGGGTGAGCCTGGCGAGTTTCGCGGCTTGATCGCCGGCAGTTTCCGCACGCTGGATGCGCTGCGTTTCCCGGTCAAACCCCTTTTCAATCGCACGGCGCAACTCGGACTCGTCGAACGGTTTTTCGATGAAGTCCACCGCTTCCGATTGAAATGCAGCACGGGCCGACTTTACGTCACCGTGTCCGGTGATGATTATGAAAGGCAACTTCTTCCCGCGCGCACGAAGGTCTGCCTGCAGTTCCAGCCCGCTCATTCGGGGGAGCTTGAGGTCCGCGACTACGCATCCGACCCATTCGTCACGATACGTTTCGAGGAACGCTTCGGCGCTTTCGAACGAAACGGTGCGAAAGCCGAGTAGTCCCAGCATCAGGGACAGCGAATCGCGCATGGCGGCGTCGTCCTCGACGATATAGACGGTGAGGCCGTCATAAACCGGATTATTCATCGGCGGCCAATCCCGGCAGTATCAGGTGAAATTCGCCATGCTTGGTTTGAGCGGCACTGAGCGTTCCGCCGTGCGCTTCGGCTATCGCTTGGCTGATCGCCAGGCCCAATCCCATTCCCATCGGTTTGGTGGTTGAAAAAGGCTCAAACAACAGCTCGCGCGCGGACGGAGAGAGCCCCGGTCCGGTATCCGTAATCCGGAACAGAATCCGGCCGCCCTCCGTCTCATGCGCGGAAACGGTGATGTTTTTCTTGCCGGCCGGAAGATTCGCAATCGCCTCAAACGCGTTAGCAATCAGATTGCGCAGAACCAGTTCTATTTGCAGCCGATCGGCCAACAGCACCGAAGCGCCCGCGTCGTTCTCGACGCGGAACTCCGCCTCGCTGGTCGGGTCGAGCTTGCTGCCGATGCGTCGCGCCAGTTCCAGCAGGCTTTGCACACTCACCTGCTCCAGGCGCGTTGTCCCGCTGCGAAAGAAATCCCGCAAGCGTCCTACGACCTCCGCGGCGCGCTTGGACTCGCCGAGCATTTTTTCAATCGTCGCGTTGAGCTCTGAATAGGGAACCTTGCCCTCACCGCGCTCTAGGAAAAGCTGGCAGGCCCTGCCGTAGTTGCTGAGCGCGGCGAGCGGCTGATTGATTTCGTGGGCGATCGCGCCCGCCATCTCGCCGGCCGCAGCGAGCCGCAGCGATGCCTTGAGGCCCTCGGTCGCTCGCTCGCGCTCGTCCACCATGACGCCGAGGAACAGCCCGGTAAGCGAGAGCGCGGCCACCAGCGCCTGCAATTCCACCAGCGCCAGCGAGTGCATCGGCCCGCCGTGGGCGCCCAGCACCACGCCGACCTGAACAACCCCGGAGGCTATCGCGGCACCGACGAATCCGCCGCGCAAGGCAATCCAGATCAGCGGGAGGAACAGAAGATAGAAATATTTCGATGGTTCGCCGCCGGCGCCTTTGAACACGAAAAACACCGTCGCAATCATGACAGTGAACTGCAAGGCGGTTTCCGGTTTGCGCCAGATATTGAGAAGACGCCCGCGCGCAGCATTGTCCGCGGCAAGCAGCAGCAGCGGCGCCGTAACTAGCACGCCTACCGCATCGCCAAGCCAAAACCGGAACACAGCAGCGCTGAACAACTCGCCGACAAGAAAATCATTGGCCCACAGAACCCCCACGTAGAGCGCGCCGACGATCGCAGTTCCGATCGCTGTGACCGCGATGAAAATCCACAGATGCCGTGTATCGCCCAGCCGGGAGTCGGACTTGAGGAAATACCTGAGGGCTCCCGCGATCGCGGCGTAGCCGCCCGCCAGCACCAGCGAGGTCAGCGCAGTGAACAGCAGTCCTCCCGGCGCCTGGCGAATGATGATGTCGGCGATGAAAATGGTTCCGAAAATGATTGGTGCATAACCCAATCCGCCTAGCATCATCCAGACGATGCTGAGCGCAGGCGGAGGGTTCCAGGGCGTGATGTTGAACGGGCCCAGCGGATAAATGTAGCTGGCCCAGTCGAGTGCGATATAACACGCGGCAAACATCAGCGTGTCCCTGATATGCGCGGCGGGCGATCGGCGCGGTCCGAAAAGCGGGAAATCAGCCGGCATGAATGCGATCCGCAGCGTTTGAGTCAGGATGCCCAATGATGAGACCAAGGGTTCACGATGGCAAGTACGTAAATTTCCGTACGTCAAAATGCGAATTTTCAACGCACGGGAGTAAGGCTATCGTTCCTGCACCTGGTCCCCTACCGAAGAGGCAACACCATGCAATCGCTGACCGCTTTTACCTGGATCCAACTGACGGGAGCCACGCTGTTCGGTTTGGCCATTGTGCATACCTTTTCGACCAGGTATTTCGAGCATCTCGCGCATACCCGGCCTGGTCACGCGGGTTTGTGGCATCTGCTCGGCGAAGTGGAGACCGTATTTGGATTCTGGGCTTTTGTCCTGCTCATCTTCATGGCCGCGGCCCTGGGCTGGGGCGCCGCATCCGATTATCTCGACAAGACCCGCTTCGTCGAACCGATGTTTGTCTTCGTCATCATGGTAATTTCGGCGAGCAAGCCGATCCTGCAATCAGTGTCCGACGCGGTAAGACGACTGGCCATGGTCGTACCGCTTCCGGCCGCAGTCGCCTACTATTTTCTTTCCTTGTCCGTGGTACCGCTTTTGGGGTCCGTCGTCACCGAACCTGCGGCGATGACCCTGGCGGCGCTGATGCTGCGCGATGTGATATTTTCCCGGAACGCCTCTAACCGGCTGAAATACCTAACGCTGGGCGTGCTGTTCGTAAATGTGTCAATAGGCGGCACGCTCACCAATTTCGCCGCGCCGCCGATACTCATGGTCGCGGCCAAATGGGGGTGGGATTCAGGGACGGTGTTCTCCATGTTCGGCTGGAAGGCAATTGTCGCAGTCGCGATTAATGCCCTGGCCCTGACCCTGCTTTTCAAGAGCGAGCTGACAAGAAAAGCTAAAGCAGACGTAAAAGGAACGGGTACGCGGGCGCCCGCTGCTTTCGTAGTTGTCAATCTCGCGATTTTGGCCGGCGTCGTCGCAACCAATCACCAACCTGAGATGTTCATAGGACTGTTTCTGTTCTTTCTCGGCTTGTCCGAAGCATACAAGCGGCACCACAACCAGTTGATGCTCAGAGAAGGACTCATGGTCGCATTTTTTCTGGCCGGTCTGGTGGTTCTCGGCGGGCAGCAGCAATGGTGGCTTCAGGCCGTCTTGTCCAGCCTCAGCGAGACGACGCTGTATTACGGAGCGACTGCCCTCACCGCGATCACCGACAACGCGGCGCTCACCTATCTGGGGTCCCTGGTCAGCGGCGTATCGGACGAATTCAAATACGCTTTGGTTGCCGGTGCCGTTACCGGAGGCGGTCTCACCGTCATCGCCAATGCGCCCAATCCGGCAGGCTTTGCCATTCTGAAGAATTCATTCGACGAGCATTCGATCAATCCTTTGGGGCTATTTTTCGCAGCGCTGCCCCCGACGATCGTTGCCGTCTTCTGCTTCCGGACGCTGCCACCGTCGGCCCTCGAAATGTTGGACTATCGGTCCTGGGCGCAGTGGTTTCAGTCGCTCGACCGCGTCTTCCTGTTCCTGTTGATCCTGCCCTTCGTGGTCGTGGTCGTGGCGCTGTGGAGCGATCTCTCGCGTGCGAGAAAGGATAAGCGCGCGGGTCGCGGCTGAACCGCCCCGCTCGTCCTGCTGCCTTTTTCCTCGAACGGATCGACGCGCTTCGGCATCACCTTTCCTGCCATCGGCGCCGGACACTAAGGCCGTTCGTGCCCGGCACAGCCGAAACAGGCTTGGGACAGCAGCGGCAAGTGCCTTAGAATGATGTTTTTGCTCCTGGCCACAGCCCATGCCGACCACCGTCCATAACCAGTTCGTCGCCTGGTTCCGTTCCGCGGCGCCCTATTTCAACGCGTTTCGCGGCAAGACCTTCGTCATCGCCTTCGGCGGCGAAGTCGTTGCCGACGGCAAGTTCGGTGTGCTCACCCAGGACATCAATCTGTTGCGCAGCGCCGGCATACGCCTGGTGCTGGTGCACGGCTCGCGCCCGCAGATCGAGGCGCAGCTGAAGCTGCGCGGCGAGCGTTCGCGCTATCACGCCGGGGTACGCATCACCGACGCGGTGGCGCTCGCCTGCGTGAAAGAAGCTGCGGGCCTGCTGCGCGTGGAACTCGACGCCCTGCTGTCGCAGGGGCTGCCCAATTCGCCCATGGCGGGCGCGGCGATCAACACCGTGTCGGGCAATTTCATCACCGCCCAGCCCATGGGCGTGCTGGACGGCGTCGACCTGCAGTACACCGGCACGGTGCGCAAGGTAAACACCGCGGCGATCGCAGCCTGCCTCGCAGTCGACGACCTGGTCATCATTTCCAGCGTCGGCAATTCGCCCACGGGCGAGGTGTTCAACCTGTCGATGGAGGACGTGGCGGTCGCCATCGCCAAGGCGCTGCAGGCGACCAAGCTGGTGTTCCTCAGCGACGCGCCGGTGGAGGACGCGCGCGGCCGGCTGATGCCGGAACTGTCGGCGCTTGAAGCGGAACAACTGCTCGCCAAAGGCAAGAACCTCACCGCCGACACGCGCCTCTACCTGACGCATGCGGTGGAGGCGGTGCGCGCCGGCGTGGCGCGGGCGCATGTGGTGTCGCACAAGGTCGACGGCGCGCTGCTGCTGGAACTCTTCACCCACGGCGGTTCGGGCAGCATGATCACCGCCGACAAATTGGAGCGGCTGCGCCCGGCCAGCATCGACGACATCGGCGGCATCCTGCAGTTGATCGAGCCGCTGGAAACCGAAGGCACGCTGGTCTATCGCGGACGCAAATTGCTGGAGCGCGAAGTGCAGAGCTTCTTCGTGATCGAGCACGACGGCGTGATCGTGGGCTGCGCCGCGCTCTATCCGCTCGCGGGCAAGGCGGCAGAACTGGCGGCCGTCGCGGTGCGGCCGGAATTCCAGGGACGGGGCTATGGCGAAAAACTGCTCGAGCACGGCGAAGTCGAAGCGCGCCAGCTCGGTTACAAGAAACTGTTCGTGCTCACCACGCGCACGACGCACTGGTTTATCGAACGCGGCTTCGCCGAAGTGCCTATCGGCCAGCTGCCCGAGCCGAAGAAATCGCTCTACAACTGGCAGCGGCGCTCCAAGGTTCTGTTGAAGAAACTCTAGTGCCGTTGCGGCCGCAGCGGTGCGCGAAATGTCGTGCGCGCACCGCGATACTGGCCGGAGAATGAATAGGGGCGCGGTCATCAGAGCGTTCGCTAGGCTAAATGTCCTCCTCCGGCGGGCGTATTTTCCGGAACGTCGCAAGCAGCAGCAGATCGTAGACGATCTTCACCCCGCCGGCCACCAGCAGCGGCCAGCCGAAGCCCGACGCGCTCAGCATCCAGCCGGCGAGGAACGGACTCACCGCCGAGGCGAGGCTGCGCGGCACCGAGGTGATGCTCGCCGCGGCCGGCCGCTCCGCCGGTGTCACGATCGCCATCACGTAGGAACTGCGCGTCGGCACGTCCATCTGCGACAGCGCGCTCCTCAGGAACAACAGCGCGATGGCATAACCGACGTAGGGGACGAAGGGCAGCAGAATCAGGCAGAGGCTGGACGGGATGTGCGTGTACACCATGGTATTCACCAGCCCGAAACGACCGGCGATGCGCACGGCGACGAGATAGGAGGCCGCAGTGAGTACGCCAGTCCAGAAGAACACCACGCCCGCCGCGGCCAGCGACAGGTCGAAGCGCTGGTAAAGCCATAGCGCCACCATAGACTGCACCACGAAACCGCCGCCGAAGGCGTCCAGGCTGAACAGCGCCGCCAGCGCATACACCTTTTTCTTCGATTGCTGCAGCGGCGCCAGCGCCTGCGGCGCGTCGGTGCTGAGCGCCTTGGGCAGGCCGCGATAGACCAGGCCGGAGGCGCAAGCGATCAGCGCATATAGCAGGAACATTGCCTGGATGGCTTGTGTCGAAGACAGGCCGCTCACGCTCGCGAGCGCCGCGGGGAGCGCTGCCGCAAGCGATCCTGCGGCAGCGAGCAAGGACCCGACGAGGCTGTAGCGCGCAAACGTCGCCGTGCGCTGCCGGTCGCTCACCACGCGCGCGAGCACGGCATGCTCCAGCGGCAGGAACACGCTGACGTCCCCGCTCGAGGGATTCAGCGTTCCCACCAGCGCGACGAGCAGCAGCGGCCAGAAGTCGGTGAGCGCGGCAAAGCCCAGACCTGTCGCCGCCATCAACACCGATGCGGCAAGCAACAGGCTGCGGTAGTGGTAGCGCCAGGCATGCAGCCCGACCGCGAGCGTGAGCAGGCCGGAACCGACGAGGGTGGCGGTCGCCACGATGCCCACCTGCAGCGGGCTGAAGCCCAGTTGCAGCAGATACAGCGGCAGCAGCAGGCTCACGTAACCGTCGCCGAACGCCCGCAGGCCTTTGGCGACGAGCAGGCGGTTGACATGTTGCGATAGGGTGTCCAAGGTCCGCTCCTATGCACGAGCGGCAGATTTGGACGGGAGATCGTCTTGGCGCAGCCATCGGGAATCTGCCTCGCCCCGATGCGTGCAGCCTAACGCGATCGAACCGGTTCGGCAATCGCGAACCACGCCGGTCGTGAGCGAACGATCCGATATTGGAACCGGCGGCGGGCGGTGCGCCGCATTGACCATCCCTCTCACCCCTGTCGGGGCTCGATCTGGACCCAGTCCAGGGACCATGTTCGACAAACCCGCCGCCCCGTGGTGCGCTTGCGGCCGCAAAAGACGGGGGCCGCCGCTGGAATGACGCCCCGGTAAGTGCGATAATAGCGCCCGAAACAAACCGGCATTCCTGAAGAGGGCGGAAGGACGGGGCCTGGTGGCCCGCCCGTTTTCCCGCACCGCATCCAAGACCACTTCTTTTCATACCGAGGCTAGGCATTCATGACCCAACAACTCGATTTACTCAAAATCGCCCAGGAAGAGCAACACGGCGACCTGTTCAAGCTGCTGGACAGCATTTACAAGCGTTCCAGCGTCCAACCGCGCGGCATTTCCGACGCGATCATCTGGGAAGGGGGCAATCCGCACGGCGGCGTGAAACCGGTAGCGCACGCGTTCACCGACATGTATGCGCTGAACGGCACGCTGATGGCGCTGGACGTCCTGGGTCTGCCCTTCCTCGGCGTACCGATGATGGCGCAGTTCCGCCACGACACCAAACTGGTGTCGCTGGACTGGTTCGGCAAGCTCGATTACACCTCGCTGAAGTGGTCCACCGCGGGCGACTTCATGGTCAATGAAAACGGCAAGAAAGTGGTCGTGGCCGGCAAATCGGCCAACGCGCCGCTCCGGACCGCCGCGGGCGTGTATTGCAACGTGCGGCCCTACGGCACGATCACCAGCATCCGCTTCATGCCCGGCCTGCCTTATTCGCAGGACAAGAAGAAATTCCGCATCGATCCCGGCACCGGCAACATCCACTCCGAGATGAACACCCCGGGCGTGCGCATGTGCTACGCCGTGCGCCTGTTCCTGCAGATGGTGCATGAGACCAAGCAGATCGGCCGCGTCGCCACCAAGCCGACGCAAGGCCAGGAAGACACGGTCAACGCCGGCATCGTGCGCTGGATGCTGAAAGGCACCAAATTCGAACTCAAGCGCAAGTATTCGGTGGACGCCTACGAGGAACAAAAGGAAAACGTCGACGCCATCGTCGCGCTGCTGCCCAAGGACTTCAAAGCCGGCATGGAAAACTGGAGCGGCGAGATCAACGAGCACATTTCCGACACCAATTTCGGCCTGATGCTGCACGACATGATCAAGCAGACGCCCTGCATCGTGTACGCCACCGACCTCGACGGCGACCGCCTCACCGACCTGATGGCCGACGCGCCGGACCTGCTGCGCGCCTGGGGCCAGATGGTGCTCGACAAGGTCAAGCCCGGCACCGACATGAAGAAGGTGTGGAGCGACATGGGCTTCACCATGAAGAACGGCAAGGACATGACCAGCATCATGTACCGCATGGTCGGCGAGCCGATCTACGAACAGACCCTGGGTTCGGCCGACGCAATGCTGCTGCGCCTGCTCGACGGCGACGAGACCGTGGGCGGCACCAAAGCGCCGTATGACCCGCGCATCCATTTCGTGCTGATCAACGAAGCCTACAAGGCGGCGAACCCGGGCAACACCAAGCTCGCCGCGTGGCTCGATGAGCAACTGGCGAAATTCGACAAAATCTACGACGCCAAGCGCCCGCGCTACCTCGACGGCTACAAGCTGCTGAAGGAAGCGATCCGCCCCTGGGGTACGTGATAGCGCGTAAGCGACACGACCAAGCCTGATCGATCGTCGGCCCGGAGCGCGCAAAGCGCTCCGGGCCGAATGTTTTCACGCTGTGGGTTTACGCCTGAAACACCCCGGAGAGCCAATAAAGACGCGGCTTTCCGCGGTATCGCCAGGCTTAGCTGAACTCCACCTCCAGCGCTCCGAACGCACCGAAATCGGCCTTGAAACTGTCCCCGGCCGAAACCGGAACCGGGCTCAGGCAGGTGCCGGTCATCACCACCTCACCGGCGCGCAGACCCTCGCCGTAGGTGCAGAGCTCGTTCGCGATCCAGGCGAGCGCAGCGCGCGGATCGCCCAGCACATTGGCACCTGAGCCCTGCCCGGCCGGCGCGCCGTTGCGATAGGCGCTGACGCCGTGCTGCGCGAGATCGGTGGCGCGCCAGTCGGCGCGCGTCGCCGGGCCGATCACGAACCAGCAAGCGCAGGCGACATCCGCGATCAATTGCGCCGCGCCGACGCGGGTGAAGTCTTCGTAGCGCGAGTCGGGCACTTCGATCGCGGGGTGCAGCGTGGCGACCGCGGCCAGCACCTCGGCGACGCTGTAGCTTGTTTCGCGCCGGGGCAGGTCGCCGCCCATGCAGAATGCGAATTCCGCCTCGGCGACTTTCATATTGTTTCCGGCCAGCGCAATGCGCGCACCGCCTTCGCGCGCACGCGCCGCGAGCAGGCAACCGGCGATCGGCCCATCCACCTGGATATGCTGCTGCCCGGCCTTGCTGGTGGCGGCGATCTTCCAGCCGACGGTATTCTGGCCCGACAGCCTTGCGAGTTCGGCCTGGACCGCGTAAGCCTCGGCGCGCGTACCGGGCCGGCAATGCGCCGGCAGTTCGGCCAGGCGCGTAGATAGCCGCCAATGCTGCAACAGGATTGCGGCAGCAGCTTGAATGTCGTCTCGGTTCATGCATACTCCTTGCAAACTCGCGGCATGCGGCCATGTAGAATAGCATCGATGCCCTGCCCGGCGCGCCAGTTGCGCGCATGAACCACCCGACTGAAGAAATCACCCATGACCGCATTCACCGAACCCGTCACCCTCAGCGGCCGACACGCGGCGCTCGAGCCGCTGGCTTTTGATCATCACGCCGGTCTGGTCGCAGCCGTGCGCGACGGCGAACTGTGGAAGCTCTGGTACACCGCGATTCCCTCGCCTATCAGCATGCGCGCCGAGATCGAACGCCGGCTCAGCCTGCAACAGGCCGGCTCCATGCTGCCGTTCGCGGTGCGCAATCTTGCGAACGGCAATATCGCCGGCATGACGACTTACATGAACATCGACGCGAAAAACCGCCGCGTCGAAATCGGCTCCACCTGGTACGCCAAATCGGTGCAGCGCACGCCGCTCAACACCGAATGCAAGCTGATGTTGCTCACCCACGCGTTCGAGAAACTCGATTGCATCGCGGTCGAATTCCGCACCGGGTACTTCAATTACGCCAGCCGCCGCGCGATCGAACGCCTGGGCGCGAAACAGGACGGCATCCTGCGCAGCCACCAGCACTACGCCGACGGCAGCGTGCGCGATAGCGTCGTGTTCTCCATCATCGCGCAGGAATGGCCGGCGGTGAAGCATCATCTCGAATTCAAGCTGGCCGGAGACTGAGCGATGCAGACCCTGCTGCCGCTGGCCGAACAGGTGGCGGCCCTGCTCAAGCAACGCCGCGAGACCATCGCCGTCGCGGAGTCCTCGGCGGGCGGGCTGCTTTCGGCCGCGCTGCTTGCGGTGCCCGGCGCCTCGGCCTACTTTCTCGGCGGCGCCGTGGTGTACACGCGCCGCGCGCGCGAACAGTTGATGCAGCTGCCGCGCGAAGCCGTCGCAGGCATGCGCTCGGCGTCCGAGCCTTACGCGCTGTTGCTCGCACGCACCGCCAGCCAGCGCTTTTCCGCCAGTTGGGGCCTCGCAGAAACCGGCGCCGCAGGCCCGACGGGAAATCCTTACGGCGACCATGCGGGGCACAGCTGCATCGCGATTGCCGGCATGGCGGAAGAGGCGATGACGCTCGAAACCGGCGACGCCGACCGGGTGGCGAACATGCGCGCCTTCACTGCGGCGGCGCTGCAGCTGTTGCTCCGTCATTTATCGCATGGATCTGGATGACCCGCAGGCGCCTGTCCTCGGGCAACTGTGCTATGTTTCGCAACAGTAAGGTCGCCATTCATTCTCGGAGATAAGCATGAAAATTCGCGCCGCGGTGCTCAACCAGATGCAAATACCGCAACCCTACGCCAAGACCAAGCCGATCAGCATCGAGACCATCGAACTCGACCCGCCCGGCCCGGGCGAGGTGCTGGTCAAAATGGCCGCTGCCGGGCTGTGCCACTCGGATCTCTCGGTCATCAACGGCGACCGGCCGCGGGTGATGCCCATGGTGCTGGGCCACGAAGCGTCGGGCGTCGTCGAAGAACTCGGACCCGGCGTCGTGGGCCTGGAGCGCGGCGACCATGTGGCGCTGGTGTTCGCGCCCAATTGCGGTTACTGCCTGCCCTGTCGCGAAGGCCGGCCGGCGCTGTGCGAGCCGGGGTTTGTTGCCGGCGCCGCCGGCACGCTGCTCGGCGGCCACCGCCGCCTGCACCGCACCGACAAGAGCCCGCTCAACCACCAGGCCGGCGTGTCCTGTTTCGCCGAATACGCCGTGCTAGCGCGCGGGTCCCTGGTCAAAGTTGATCCGGCACTGCCGCTGGACATCGCGGCGCTGTTCGGCTGCGCCGTGCTCACCGGCGTCGGCGCCGCGATCAACTGCGCGCAGATGAAGCTCGGCAGTTCGGCCGCCATCGTGGGCCTGGGGGGCGTAGGCCTGTCGGCGCTTCTGGGCGCGCTGGCGGCGGGAGCGCGCCAGATCATCGCCATCGACAAACTCGATTCCAAACTAGAATTCGCGCGCTCGCTCGGTGCGACGCACACGTTTCGCGCCGATGATCCGGACCTGGTGGCCAAGGTCAAGGCGGCGACCAGCAACGGCGTGGACGTGTCGATCGAGGCGGCGAGCGCGGTGGCCGCGCTGGAGACCGCATACAAGATCACCCGGCCGGGCGGCACCACGGTCACGGTCAGCCTGACGCATCCGACGCATACCTTCAATCTGCCGGCAACCAACCTGGTGGTCGAAGAACGCACGCTCAAAGGCAGCTTCCTCGGCTCCGCCGTGCCGCAGCGCGACTTGCCGCGCTACATCGCGCTTTACTTTGCCGGGCGCCTGCCGATCGACAAACTGGTGACGCATCGCATCAAGCTAGACGAAATCAACCTCGGTTTCGACCGCCTGGCCAACGGCGAAGCGATCCGGCAGGTAATCGTTTTCTAGCTCCTGTCCAGAGGGCGAGGAGACGCGCCTCCTCGCCCTTCCTCAATTTCGGCATGCGCATACGCAGGTTGCATGGCCATATCGCGTACCGCAACGCGAAATGCCAGTGGCAGGGATCGCTCCGGCAGGAGCCGCGCTCAAAGCCTCAGTTCGACCCTGAAGAGACGCACGACCTTCAGTCCCATGAAGGGTAGCTATATGCGTTCAACCCGCCGCTCGCCAGTTGATCGGCGACTTCAGCTTTTCGGCCTGACCCGCCATTGGTCATCGTTACGCTACCAAGGCGGGTTCAATGTCCACTTCCGCTTTTGACGAAGGCTCACTCAAGACCCAAACCGGACGTGTGGTGTTCCGAGAAGCGGGCGCCATGTGTCAGCATGGCGCGCTTAAGAGATGCTACGGATTCTGGAGAGCTTGACAGCGCGATAACGCCGACTATTGATTGCCGGGCTCAAATCGGCCTGATCATTTACAAGTAGCTGCAATCGTAGGTGCAGCAAATTATCCACTGGTTCGAGGCGGGATCCGGGTGGCGGTAGTAGTTGGTGACGCCGGAGTGGCCTAGGGATGAGGCGATCCGATCTTGCGACAGCACCAAAAAACAAGGCCCGCCGAGGCGGGCCTTGTTTTTTGGGTCATCGACCGATCAGGGCTGGTCGACGGAGAACAGGAACGCTTTCGAAGCCGGCACCAGCAGGGGACTGAAGCCCATGCCGCGCATGTTGAGGGCGGTGATTTCGCTGATGTTCGCGGTTGTGCCGTCGGCCGCTAGCGCCGTGCCACTGGCCCTGAAATTGTAGCCATTGCGCGGGCTGTTCAGAGTAAATGTTTCGGGATGGGGATTGGTCAGGGTCGCGTTACTCGCCTGGTTGCGTAGCCAGGTTCCGGCTGTCGCGTCGACCGACACGACCGTATTGCTGATTTCGCTGATGGCACCCAAGGTGAGCGCGCTACCCAAGGCCAAGTTCCAGCCGCTCTTGTTGGCGCCGACGGTCGGCAGGGTGTTGGTGCGCTGCCTGGTAAGCATCGTGAGGCTGCCATCGGTATCAAGATTCACGAGCATCAACTCGCCGCCGCCGGACCGGTAGGCAAATGCGCGCCCGCCGACTTTGCCATTGTCCATGAAGTCAAAGCCGGCGTCGGCGTTGGCCCTTATCGCCACCTGCCCATCGGGGACGTCGACGCAGGACTTCACATCCCAGGTCGTCGTGTTCCGGCAAGACTTCATGGCGGTCAGGGCGCCTGCCGCGCTGATGGTCGCGCTCAATGCGGCACCTGTATAGGCGGGCGCGGTGGTGCCGGTATTCTCGATGCTTAGCGCGTTCCAGTTGCCGGCCAATTCCGCAAGTGTGTGCGTCTGCTCCGGGAACGAGATCATGACACTGAAACCGGTGCCGTTGCCGTAGCGCATAAATATGACGCCGGCCTGCGATACGACGATATCCTCCTTCCCAGCGGCACCCGAAAACCGACAGGATCCGTTGGCGGTCCAGGTTTCGGTGCCGCCGGCGATGCCGTCTCTGTAGTAGGCGATCGCGAGCGTGGCCGCGTCGATCGTCATGGTGTCGTTGTGCAGGGGATCGGGCAAAACCTTGGTGGACGGACTCACCATGCGGTAGGTGCCACTGTGCAGCGCAGAACAATTGCTCGACGCTGGCATGAGCGCGAAGTCCGCGGGTACTGAAGGCGTACCACTCGGGGCCGTCACCGTCACTGTGACCGGCGCGTTGGTGCCGCCACCAGAAAAGGTTAGTGGCATCGGGCTGGCGGTGTCATCGGGTTTGGGTTTCGCCGCCACCACGATATCGACCGAGCTTGCGCTCGACGGCTTGATGCTGATCGTCAACGAGTCCAGCACCTTGTCGGCGCTGCTGGTGCCGTCGGCGACGAGCTTGCCGTTCAGCGGATCGGACTTGTCGCCTGCCGCGTCCATCAGCGGCTGGATCAGGGCGACGATCTCGGCGACCTTGACCTGCAGAGAGACAGTGGTGAAGGTGGCTGTGCCGGCCTTGAGTTCGCCGGCCAGTTTGGTCGGGTCACCCGAGGGCGATAGCCTGGATGCGATCAGGTTGGTGATCGGGGTGATATTCGTGTTGGTGTCTTTCGCTTCGGAGACCACGCTGACCAGCGTCGTGGTCTTGTCGGCGCTGACGGCCTGCACCACGAAAGGCGGCTTGGCGCTTTGCAGAACCTTGACGACGTAGCTGCCGTCGGCGGCGGTCACCGCGTCGGCGGCGAACGGCGCGCCGGTGCTGTCGACCAAGGTCACCGTTGCCCCGGCAAACGGAGCGCCGGTGGCGGCGGTACCCGACACGCTGAAAGTGGCCGGTGGAGCCGCGCCGGGGTCGGTTCCGCCGCCGCCACCGCATGCCGCCAATGCCCCGACCAGCAGGAGCCCTGCTGCGGTCCTAGAGACCAAGGAATCACTTATCATTTACTTCTCCCATTTCTGTAGTTTGAGCATGCTGAACGATGCTCTTGAGTCTTAAAAGGGTGGAATTTCACCCAGCCAGATAGCGCGCATTGCGTTTTAGCTCGTTTCGTCCAACTTACTGCAACTGTGACCTTCAGCGTTGCTCGCATCCCTTCTCGCCGTGTTAGCGGCGATCCGGTCTGCCGAAATGCTGATGTCCTGCGTTCTTCAATTGGCCAAAATGGCCAACGCACGCAAGCTAATTCAAACGGCGATAGCCGGCATCCCCCAAATAGAGTATGGTTCTCAGTTACAGCCACGGCGCCTGGGGGCCCAGCATGGGAACGGAAGTAACGGCGCTAGAGTGGATCGCGGCCGCCGGCGCGACGGGCTTGCGCGTTGCCATGCTGCGCAAGGTCGGTTACGCGGCTGGGAGCGCGGGGCTTTTCCAAGAGGTGGCCATCCAGAGGCATCGGGCCTTGTCCGCGCTGGATTACCTGCGGGTCGGCGTGATCCTGCTCGATGGCGCATGCAAGCCGGCGTACCTCGATCGCGCGGCGCCGCGTCTCGCCGAACGGCTCTGCTTGGATGGCCCAAGTGCGGGCTACATGTCATGACTAGCCCCACGCTGCAACGTGATGCAATCATTGCGCTGATCGGTGCGATTTACGATGCATCCGTACAGCCTTCCAAGTGGCCGCACGCCATTGCCGAGACGGCGTCGCTGATGGGATCCGAGCGCGCGCTGATGCTCACGCCGTTTCACCGGATCGATGACGGCGGGATCTACTTTCCGCATGGAATACCCGAGACATTCATGCAACAGTACGCGAGTCGATACATCAAGCACGACATTTGGGCGCAGCGTGCCATGGAGAAAGACTTGTATGTCGAGGGACATGTCTTGCTGGATGGGGACCTGCTTACACAGCAGGAAATGCTCGGGTCGGTCTTCTATCGTGAATTTCTGTCCACAATGGATATCCTGCACCTTTGCTCTGGCGTGGTTTTTGGCCAGAACTCATCGGTTCCAATGCCGACGAACATGGCGTTCTTCCGCGGCGTCCGCGAGCCGCGATTCGACGAAGAAGACAGAGCGTTCTTACACATGGTTTTGCCGCATTTTTCCCGTGCGCTGGGTATCCATGTGCGGCTGCACGATGCCGAGCTGCGATCGGCGCTTGGTTTGTCCGCCCTCGACCGGCTTTCTTCCGGTGTAATTCTGATGGGCGCACAAGGAAAGATCCTTCACTTGAACCGCTTGGCGAATCAGATCATCGCGTCGAACGATGGATTGAGCATAGTCAAGCAGTCGGACACTATGGAACTGGCTGCGCGCAAACCCGGGGAAACCCGCGCGCTGCATGCCGCGATCGAACTCGCACTGCACCCCGATACGATCGAGGTGCCGCATTTCTCGCACGGCGTGCACATCACCCGTCCTTCCGGCCGCCCTGCCTACATACTCAATCCCGCTCCTCTGCCGCCCGACAATAACTTCGGTAGCGCACGCAGCCGAGCGCATATGATCATATTCATTGTGGAACCGGATGCGTCGCTTGTGCTTGATGCCCCACTACTCAAGAAACTCTATGGATTGACCGTAGCCGAGGTGCGGGTTACGCAACGCGTGTACGCAGGCGATACCGCAAGACAGGCCGCGGAAGGGCTTGGGGTTAGCGAACTCACTGTGCGAGCGCAACTCAAAAGCATATTTGGCAAAACCGATACGCACAGGCAAGCGGAACTCATGAAACTCCTGTCCTCCATCGCGTCAATACAGTAGCACGGGTTAAGTCCGCTAAGCGCAATCCCGGTTTTCTCGAGAGCGGTCGCGCAAATCCGATGCGCCGATTACTTCCTGGGGCAAATTGCTGTCGGTTGCTGTTCTGAAGCCATTGAGCAACGGTCCGCGTACGTCAGCTTTTGTCAACAGCGGTCATTCGTGGTGATCTAAACTCGAACGTTCAATTCTGTTCCTGACCGGGGAAGCAATAACGCGCATGCTGGGGGTCGGTAAAAAAAAGTCCGCCCTGTTGGGCGGACTCGGTGACAGCCGATAATCGAACACCGGCTCGCATTGGTGTCCACCAGGATTCCTGGCGGACACCCTACACGCGGCTCCTGTCTAGAAAGGGTACCGGTTAAGGCTGTAGTCCTTGGGCACACTAATCGTCATGGACTTGGTGGCCGCATTGCCCGCTGCATCGAGGGCCTTGACCGTAATAGTGTAGACGTTGCCTTTTTCCGCGAGTAGCTTGAGCGTGAGGTCGCCGGTGATCGTAAAATCGCCGGGCCTGGCGCCATCGCGTTCGTGATTGTCGGACTCGTTGCTTTTGCCATCGTGTTCGTGATCGTCGGACTCGTTGCGCTTAGCATCGTGTTCCCGACCGCGATCGCTGGACTCGGTGACCGTCACGCTTACGATCTTGAGCGAGGTGACGCCGACGTTGTCGGTCGCCGCCGCGTCAAGCGTAACTGGGATCATCTTGTGGTTAGGCGGCCAGATCAGCGACGGCGTAGCGGTGAGCTTGGAAATCACCGGTGGCGTGGTATCCGCTGTTACGGGCGGAAAGACGCGGAAGTTGCTGAATGTCGTTCCCGTAGCGGTATTTCCGAAGAAGAGGTGCGCATTCGTAGAGTTTAGGGAGGGCACTAAAGACAAGGGGACGGTTACGCTGGCTCCGGGTTGGCTGGGCACCGAGAGAGTAACGTTATTGCCACTGCGAACGATACGAAAAGTTGTCGTCACTCCAGACTGGAAAGTCCCGATTTGCTGATTGAATGCAAAGCCCATCGAGATTTGACCCACGTCGACTGCCGCTTGAATCGGATTGCCAGCAACGTTGTTGTGTATCCGGAATTGGAATGACTCCGTAGGTTCGTTACAGTAGTTCGGGTTCGTTATGCCCTGGCCGAAGCCCACATAAATAAGATCCGTATTGGTTGTGGGGGCGTTCACGTCGACGTCGAATTCGAAATCTTCCGTCAGAAACGCGCCGGACACCGTCGTGACCATCGGGCGCTCAGATATAGCACAATTGCCATTGCCATATGTAGCGCCGGCGGCGGATTGCGTTCGAATCAGGCCGTTGGCGGTATAGCCGTATTTGGCTGTATCGAACGTAAGGTACGGACTCGACGAACCCGTTAGCGGGTCGGTGAAGTTCAGGGGCGACGTTTGTGCCATCGCTGGCGTGGCCGTCGTAACGGCCGCTGCGAGCAGCAGTGAGAGTGCCAATCCTGTCTTTCCAAGCAAGCCGGACCGCGGCAAGACTCGAAAAGATGTAGCGGGGATTTCCTCGATTCGAACCGTATTCATTTCAGAACTGCTCCTTCTCGTTATGGTTTTTTAGTTGGAATGTAAGAGCGCCAGGCGAAGCGGAGTCTGCGGAGCATTTAGGGCCTCCCAAAATCGCGCCGAAACGATAGCCTGACAACTCAATGAGAATAAAAGCAATTCTCATGCCACGGTCAAGGCGGGGGACTTCCTCCCTGAAAGCACGTTCGTAGCGTGAAAAATCGGCCTACTGGCGCGCAACCCGAAAGCTGAGGGGAAACTCTTGTCGAAAATTCCGCATCGTTTGATAGGAACCCGACAGTTGGTTCTAAATCGGGATTTGCCTCCCGCCATAGACCGGCAGTCGACCTAACCCGCTAAGAGTTCTCACGGTTGCCCGTCCTGGTGAGCCGGCCGGGGCGCGAACGAGCCGCTAATGAATGTCCGGTCGCTGTCGGAAGTCTGCCGCTCGACAGGTCAATTCCGTCAGCGCTTCAGAGGCCGGTTGCGGCCGAACTGAAACACTTAAGGCCTCGGCTTCTATGCCGTCGTTTTGCTTGATGCATGGTGCAAGACCTTGTCAACCACACAATCCCGACACCCCTCATTTCTCGCCTGCTGATCCCGCACAGCCAATGAGCCCCGCGCGTATCCTGTCGCGATAGCGCGCATACAGACGTGCCGCACCGACCAGATTCCACTCCAGCCAGAGGCAGGACGCGGAGAACGCCAACCCGGCCGGGATCGCCAGCGCGGGCCACAGCACGGCGGCCAGCAGCAGCACGAGCGCCGCAAGGTGCATCCGCATCTGGCCACGCATCGCGTTCTCCGGAATCATCTGTTTCATGTTCGGCTGCGTCTCCGGCGTGCCGCCCTGCTGCTGCAGGTGCAGCCAGTTGAGGAAAGGCATGATCTTGTAAAGCATGCCGGTGATCACGGACAGGAACAGCCCGGGTATGACCAACACGCCCAGCCAGATCGGCGCGCGCAGGTTTCCACCGAGCTGCGGCAGCGCCTCGAACACGACCCACGACACGGCGAACGCGATCAACGATAGCATCGCGATGCGCCAGTAGATGAAAGTCGGGTCGGACATGCGGCGGCGGCGCTTTGCCTGCAACCAGAGCGTGGTGACGGCATACAGCGCGGCGATCGCCACGCCCGCAAGGCCGACGCCGGTCTGCCATTTCTGCGAGGTCGCATCGGGCGCGAAGAGTTGCAGCGACCACAGGCAGAGCACCAGGAACAGGCCGGCCGGCAGCGCGCGCGTCAGCCAGACTGGATAAGAAGGCGTCAACTGGAACATCGGCACCACGAGGTAGGACACGCCGATCACCAGCATCAGCGCCCAGCCGCCCAGGCCCCAGGCGACGTGGACGTTGATCAGCGCGATCAAGGACCAGTCCGTTTGCAGGTGGTCCCCCAGGCCAAGCGTGAGCGCCAGGGTCGCACCGAGCGCCACCGTCACCAGCAGGCCGAACACCGCCACCCGCAGCACATGGATGCTCATGCCGCGCGCTGGCGTGCGCACGAGCGCGATCGCCATCACCGTGAGGAAGAAACCCAGCGCCGAGACGAATACCGCCGCGGCGACAAGAAACAACACCGGCTGTTCCAGCAGGAACGCCGACGCGAGAAATATCGCCCCTGCCGTAATCAGCGGATGCACGATGTGCGCAACCAGGCGCGGCCGCCAGATGTTGGCGCCGGCGACCACGGCGACAAATTGCAGCAGCGAGCCGCACATCGCCTGCAGCATGAAGTCGACCACGATCAGATGGGTCATGGCCAGCGCGCCGGAGGACCAGCGCGATTGAAGCGTATCGGGTCCGAGTACGGCCAGAATCAACCCGGCGACGGCGCCGAACAAGGGCGCAGTCAGAAAAAACCGGTAGGGCACCGATATCGGCGGCGCCTGTTCGAACGACAGGGTGGGCTGCATGGGATGGCGGTACTGGCGCCTAGGCTTTCTTGATCCGGACTTCGTTGGTGCCGTCGGGTCGGAGCGTGGCGGTGTAGCCAAAGCCGTTGCGCTCGAGCAGCGAATACAGCGGCAGGGCCTCGCAGCGCAGCAGCATCACCAGTTCATCCCCGGGCGCCATCGCAGCCAACTCGGCCATTGCGCGCTCCAGAGGCTCCGGCGGCTCCATGTCGCGGCCGTCGATCAGGCGCGGTTCAGGCATGCCCTTTTTCGAGCGTTGCGCCGATCTTCGCACCCAGGCGTTCCGCCTCGTCGCCTAAAGCCTGGTCGCACATCGGATACAGGATGTTCTCTTCCTTCATGTTGTGCTGCTGCATCAGCATCAGCAGGGTTTCGGCGACGCCGCCATAACCCTGGCTGTCCTGCGCATCGCAGGCCGTCGCGAGCTGCGCGAGCAAACCGCGCATCTGGTCGTGCTCGTGGCGCATCATCTGGGTCGGCCCGCTTCTCATGCCGGTTGCGGCCTCGAACGCCGGGAACAGCAGTGTTTCCTCGGCGTCGAAATGGGCGATCATTTGCGCGTTGAAGCGCGCGAAGGCCGGGGCTGCCGCAACCCAGTCGCGGCGCAATGCAGCATCCTCGGCGGCGACGAACAGGTCGTCGCAGTGCTTATGGTGGGCGGGAAGTATCTGCGTCGGAAAACTCATGGCTGTGTCCTGTGGCAATGCGATCGGCCGATGTTAGCAGCCGCCGCATCCGCGGGATGGCACTACCCCCAAATTTCCGTGGCGGCAGGCAGGTGGTAGGGCCGCGCGCCGCGGGCGCCGGACGGCCTTACTTCGCACCCTCGTCGGCACGCGCCGCGCTCTGCTGCGTCTGTTCCGCCGCCTTGCCTATGTCCTGCTGCATTTTCTCCATGGTCTTCTTGCCCTGCTCGATTTCCTGTTTCTTGGCTGCGGCGACCGTTGCAGCCGTGGTCGCGGTTTCGACGCCGCAGCCGGCGAGCGCAGCCGCTGCGATGAGGGCGATGATCCGTTTCATGACAATTCTCCCCGGTAATGTTGATCGAGCGCGGCAAGACCCGGTTCAGAGCTTGCGTTCCTTGGCGTTCCAGTGACGCTCCAGATTGTGCACCAACTGCTCGCTCAAATGGCAGAACGCCTGTTCATAAGCATAGGTCGCCATATAAGCGCGGAAGGTATCCAGCGGCTCGGTCTGAATCCGGATCGCCTTGCGGTTGCCGCCGGCGCTGACCATGCCTGAGCCGAGGGCATTGGCGATGCAGGCCTCGACTGCAAGGTCCAGGCGCTCGCGCGGATGCACTTCGTTCACCAGCGTGCGCGCCTCGGCGTCATCGACGTGGAAAGTCTTGTCGAACATGATCGCCTGGCGCGCCATGCGCTCGCCCATGAAGCGCGGCAGGCGCAGGTTGGCGCAGCCGGGAATGATGCCTTCCTTGCGCGCCGGCAGGTTGAAATAGGCGCCGGATTCCGCGATCACGTAGTCCATCACCAGCAGCGTCTGGCAGCCGCCGCCGATGGCGAAGCCGTCGACCACGCCGAGCCAGGGCTTCTCCCGCGTCTGCTCGGGCTCTTCCGGGTGCAGCTCCAGCCGGCCGGCGTGATCCGTCGCGGCCAGGCCGCGGAACATCTTGTTCAGCAGTCCCATGTCGCGCGTGAGATAAAACAGGTAGCTTTGCTTGCCCTGGTAAATCCGCGTCAGGTTGATGCCGGCCGAGAAAATGCGGCGGCCCTTGTATTTCGGATGCTCGACCGGGTCGCCGCGCACCACGCCCATGCGCAGCCCCGGATGCAGCAGGATCAGGTCGCAGGCGATTTCCTGCGGCGTCAGCGTCGCGTCGTCCTCGGCATTGAGGGTGCGCGGATAATGGAAATACAGATATCCGGCGTCGCCTTTCGCCTCCACGCGCACCGCACCCAGATCGATGGCGCCTGTACTCCGGAACTCGTCCAGCCGGGCCAGGGCAGCGGCAGTCGGCAGCAGCATCGCGGCGCACAGGTGCAAGCCGATGTCCCGGTCGCTCAATAGCTGGCCGAAAAACAAACCCTGGTGGATTTCGAGCCCGTCCTTGTCCGCCTGCAGGTGTACGCTCTCCGCGGCGAGCTCGGCCTGGGTCGGCAGGATGCCGGGAAGCAGATCGGCGCCGGCCCAGGCCAGGTCCTCGATGCGCAAGGCGCGCGTGCGCTCGGCCGTGAGGGCGTCGTAGATCGGCTTGCGATAGGCGCGGAAAAAGCGCCACACCGCGTCGGCGAGCAAGTGCACCAAGGCGTGGCCGGCGGCTTTTTCGTCCGGCTTGCGTTTCGATTTGAGCGGCAGGCGCGCGAGCAATGCGCGCCCCGCGCGGCACAGCTGCCCCAGCCGCGCCGTATCCCGGGGCAAGGACACGACACCGGCGGCGGCGAGCTCCGCGCGCATGGCATCCAGATCGAACACAAAGGATTGCACCTCGGACTCGGCAAGTCCGGCGAGCACGAGCCGGCTGCCGCGCTCGTTTGCGGGAATATCGTCTATCATGCTGCCCCTGTTGTGATGTCGCGCCCGGCCATGACGACCGTATTTTGAGTCCGCCGAAACTCTAGCGCAATACTCTTTTTGTGTCGCAGAATATCGCCGGTCGCCGCGCAATCGAGCCGCTCTGAATGGGATAAAATGACGCACCCATCGACAGGAGTTGTGGCAATGGCACGAATGGTTAATTGCATCAAGCTCGGCCGCGAGGCCGAGGGTCTGGATTTCCCGCCCTATCCGGGCGAGCTGGGCAAGCGCCTGTGGGAACGCGTCTCCAAGGAAGCCTGGCAGCAGTGGATCAAACACCAGACCATGCTGATCAACGAGAACCGCCTCAACCTGGCCGACAGTGCGGCAAGGAAATATCTGGCCGAGCAGATGGAGAAACATTTTTTCGGCGCCGGCGCCGACGCCGCAGCGGGATACGTACCGCCGCAGAAGTAGTATTTTCGGCCGTCCGGACCCGGACGGCGCGCGCAAGCGCTACAGCCCTTCGATATGCGCCTCGTCATGCGTGTGGCGCACATCGCGCCCCTCGACCATGTACACGACGTACTCGGCCATGTTCTTCGCGTGATCGCCGATGCGCTCGATGGCCTTGGCCACGAACAGGATCTCCAGGCAGCGGGTGATGGTGCGCGGATCTTCCATCATGAAGGTGATGAGCTGGCGCAGGATGGAACGGAACTCGTCGTCGACCCCGCGGTCCTGCTTCACCACTTCGAGCGCCGCATGGACGTCGAGCCGGGCAAAGGCGTCGAGCGCCTTGCGCAGCATGGATAAAGCCAGACTCGCCACATGCTTCAACTCCAGCCGCGGCAGGTGCACCCGTTCGGCGCCATGGATCAGCTTGGCCATGCGCGCGATCTTCTCGGCTTCGTCGCCGATGCGCTCCAGGTCGGTGATGGTCTTGATGATGGCCATCACCAGGCGCAGGTCGCCGGCTGCGGGCTGGCGCCGCGCGATAATATGGCTGCAGCTCTCGTCCAAGCCGACTTCCATCGCATTGACGCGGTGATCGTCCTCGATCACGCGATCGAGGACCGCGATATCGCCGCTCGCCAGCGCATCCACCGCCTTGACGATCTGCTCTTCCACCAGACCGCCCATCTGCAGCACGCGCGAACGCACCGCCTCGAGTTCGGCGTCGAACTGCTTCGAGATATGTTCAGGCATTTGGCGCAACTCCCATCAAGCCGGCAGGCTAACACCGTATTGTGACAGATCGGTTACGACGCACAGCACGCGTTCCGCCAGCGCTATTTCCGCTTGAACGTCCTGACGCCGTCCGCAGCGCCCAGCAGCAGCACGTCGGCTCCGCGTCGGGCAAACAACCCGTTGGCGACCACGCCGGTGATATTGTTGAGTTCGGCCTCCAATTCCAGCGGTTGCAGAATCGAAAGCCCGTACACGTCGAGGATGAGATTGCCGTTGTCGGTGGTGAAACCCTGGCGCAAGGCAGGCTGGCCGCCGAGCTTGACCAGCTCACGTCCGACATGCGACCGCGCCATCGGGATCACCTCCACCGGCAGCGGGAATTTGCCCAGCACCCCGACCAGCTTGGAGGCGTCGGCGATGCAGATAAATTTCTCGGCCACGGCGGCGACGATTTTCTCGCGCGTAAGCGCGCCACCGCCGCCCTTGATCATGGCGAGGTGTTCGGTGATTTCGTCGGCGCCGTCGATATACACCGGCAGCGCAGTCACGCTGTTGAGGTCGACCACGCGGATGCCGTGGGCTTTCAGACGGTCGGCGGTCGCCTGCGAGCTGGCCACCGCGCCGTCGATCCGGCTTTTGATTTTCGCCAGCTCGTCGATGAAACAATTCGCGGTCGACCCGCTGCCGACGCCGACGATGGCGTCCTCGACCACGTACTTGATCGCCTCTTTCGCTACTGCCCGTTTCAATTCATCCTGGTTCATGGACCTATCCGGATAGGGGTTACGGTTTTCTGGGGGCATACAGGTCGGTGATGCTGCCCAGCGCCATTTCGGCGGCGAAGAACGGCGTCTCCGACAGCGTCGGGTGCGGATGGATGGTCAGCCCGATGTCCTCCATGTCGGCGCCCATTTCCAGCGCCAGCACCAGTTCGGCGATCAGCTCGCCGGCGTTCACGCCGACGATGCCGGCGCCGAGCAGGCGCTTCGTGGCCTTGTCGTAGAGCAGCTTGGTCACGCCCTCTTCGCGTCCTATCGACAACGCCCTGCCGCTTGCAGCCCAGGGGAAACTGGCCTTGTCGTAGGCGATGCCCTGTTTCTTCGCCTCGGTTTCGGTCAGCCCCATCCAAGCGATCTCGGGGTCGGTGTAGGCGACCGAGGGGATGGTCAGGGCGTCGAACGCGACCTTATGCCCGGCGATGGTCTCTGCCGCGACCTTGGCCTCGTGCGTGGCCTTGTGCGCCAGCATCGGCTCGCCGCAGACGTCGCCGATGGCAAAAATGTGCGCGACGTTGCTGCGCTGCTGCGGGTCGACGCGAATAAAGCCGAGCTCGTCGACGGCGACGCCGGCGCGCTCGGCGCCGATGTCGGCGCCGTTCGGGCGGCGGCCCACCGCCAGCAACACGCGGTTGAACATCTGCTGCTGCGGCTTGACGTCGCCTTCGAAGGTGGCAAGCAGCCCTTCGGGCCTGGCTTCGATTTTCGCCACCTTGGTGTTGAGATAGATCGCCTCGTAGCGCTTCTCGATGCGCTTGGCGAGCGGGCGTACGAGATCGCGGTCGGCGCCCGGGATGAGCCCTTCGGCCAGTTCCACCACCGTGACCTTGGCGCCCAGCGCGTCGTAGACGCAGGCCATCTCCAGGCCGATGATGCCGCCGCCGATCACCAGCAGGCGGCGCGGGACGTCGGCGAGCGCGAGCGCCCCGGTCGAGTCCATCAGGCGCGCATCCTCATAGGGAAACCCCGGGATCCTGGCCACGCGCGAACCCGCCGCAACAATGCAGGCGTCGAAAGACACGCGCTTTACGCCCTCGGCCGTTTCCACCGCGATCTGATGCGGCGACTCGAATTTGCCCACCCCCTGCAGCGTGGTCACTTTGCGCTGCTTGGCGAGCGACACCAGGCCCTTGGTCAAACGGCCCACCACCGCGTCCTTCCAGCCGCGCAGCTTGTCCAGGTCTATCTTCGGTTTGCCGAATGCGATGCCGGCCTGCGACATCTCCTCGGCCTCGGTCACCACCTTGGCCGCGTGCAGCAGCGCCTTGGATGGAATGCAGCCTACGTTGAGACAGACGCCGCCCAGCGTTGCATGGCGCTCGATCAGCACGACGCTCTTGCCCAGGTCGGCCGCGCGAAAGGCGGCGGTATAGCCGCCCGGGCCCGCACCCAGCACCACGACCTGCGCATGCAGGTCGGCGCCTGAAGCCGCCGCCGCAGGTGTCGGCGCCGGCACTGGCGCGCCTACTGCGGCCGCGGAGGACGGCTTCGCCGGCGCGGATGCGGGGAGTGGCGTTGCCGCTGCCGGTGCGGCGGCGCTCGCGCCGGTCGGCTCCAGCAGCATAATCAGCGTGCCCTCGGACACCTTGTCGCCCACCTTGAGCCTCAGTTCCTTCACCACGCCGGCGGCGGGCGAGGGTATTTCCATCGTCGCCTTGTCCGATTCCACCGTGAGCAGCGAAGTCTCCTTCTGTACCGTATCGCCCGGCTTTACCAGCACTTCGATGACATCGATATCCTTGAAGTCGCCGATGTCCGGGACTTTGATTTCGACCGTGTCGTTCATGGAATTTCCCGATTGAATTTGACGATGTGCACTTCCCGGGCTAGGGCTGGACCGCTACAGCAGCGAGCGGCGGATATCGGACAGCACGGACGCAAGATAGGATGTGAAGCGCGCTGCGGAGGCGCCGTCGATGACGCGGTGATCGTAGGACAGCGACAGCGGCAGCATCAGGCGCGGCATGAACTGGCCGGACTCGCCTTTTCCCGCGACCCAGACCGGGCGCATCGCCGAGCGCGACACGCCGAGGATGGCGACCTCGGGGGCGTTGATGATGGGCGTAAAGGCCGTGCCTCCTATGCCGCCCAGGCTGGAAATGCTGAACGTCCCGCCCTGCATGTCGCCGGGCTTGAGTTTCCGCTCGCGGGCGAGTTTGGACAGATCCGCCAGCTCGCGCGCGAGATCGTAGACGCCCTTCCTGTCCGCGTCGCGTATCACCGGCACCACCAGGCCGTCGGGCGTGTCTACGGCCACGCCGATGTGAAAATATTTCTTCAGCACCAGATTCTCGCCGCCGCGGTCGAGCGAGGCGTTGAACTCGGGAAACTGGCGCAGGGCGGTGACGCAGGCCTTGATCAGGAAGGCGAGCATGGTCAGCTTAAAACCCTGTTTTTCGCTCGCCGCGCCGCTGTCCTTGCGGAAAGCCTCGAGTTCGGTGATATCGGCCTCGTCGAACTGGGTGACGTGCGGGATGGAAATCCAGTTGCGGTGCAGGTTCGCGCCGGAGAGTTTCTTGATGCGCGACAGGGCTTTGAGTTCGACCGGGCCGAACTTGGCGAAATCCACCTGCGGCCATTCCGGCAGATTGAAGGGGAGTCCGCCAGCGGCGGTGGCGGCAGGCACCGGCGCCTGGGCCAGCGCGCCTTTGACGAAAGCCTGCACATCCTCCTGGGTGATGCGACCCTTGGGACCTGAACCCTGTATCTTGGACAGATCGACTCCGAGCTCGCGCGCGAATTTGCGCACCGACGGACTGGCGTGAGGCGTGAACGCCGGCACTTCGACTGCGCGTTCCGGCGGCACCGGCGCGGGCGCGTGGATTGCGACCGCCTCCGGCTTCGCCGCGGGCGCGCTGGCCGCAGGCACTTGCGGCGCCGGCGCGGGGGGCGCTGAAATCTCCGCCTTGGGCGCCTGGGGCGCGGCGTTTTCCTCGCCCGCCTCGAGCAGCAGGATCATGCTGCCTTCGGCCACCTTGTCCCCGACCTTGACCCTGAGTTCTTTCACCACGCCTGCGACCGGCGAGGGAATTTCCATGGTCGCCTTGTCTGACTCGACCGTGATCAGCGAGGCCTCCTTGGCCACCGTATCGCCCGGCTTGACCAGGATCTCGATGACATCGACTTCCTTGAAATCACCGATGTCGGGAACTTTGACTTCCGTAATGCTGGACATGGTCGTTCCTTTTACACCGTTACCGGATTGGGCTTGCTCGGATCGATGCCGTATTTCTTGATCGCCGCAGCCACCACAGTGGGCTTGATCTCACCTTGATCCGCCAGCGCCTTCAGCGCAGCCAGCGCGACCCAATGGCGGTCGACCTCGAAGAATTCACGCAGTTTCGCGCGTGTGTCGGAGCGGCCGAAGCCGTCGGTGCCGAGCACGCGGTACTCCCGGCCCCTGGGAATGAAGGGGCGGATCTGATCGGCAAAGGTCTTGATGTAATCGGTGGACGCCACCACCGGCCCGGCATGGCTCTTGAGGCATTGTTCGACCCAGGACGCGCGCGGCGTTTCGGTCGGGTGCAGCAGATTCCAGCGCTCGCAGGCGAGGCCCTCGCGGCGCAGTTCGGTGAAACTGGTGCAGCTCCAGATATCCGCGCTCACGTCCCAGTCCTGCTCCAGCAATTCGCCGGCCGCGATGACTTCGCGCAGGATCGTGCCCGAACCCAGCAACTGCACCTTGAGCGGCTTGTCCGCGCCCGTCTTCAGCTTGTGCTTCGCGCCTTGCTTGAACAGGTACATTCCCTTGATGACGCCTTCCTCCGCCCCCTCGGGCAGGCCCGGGTGCGGGTAGTTCTCGTTCATCACGGTGATGTAATAGAACACGTCCTCCTGCTTGGTCACCATCCGCGTCAGGCCGTCGTGGATGATCAGCGCCAGTTCATAGCCGAAAGTCGGATCGTAGGAGACGCAATTCGGGATCACCGAGGCGAGGACGTGGGAGTGCCCGTCCTCGTGCTGCAGGCCCTCGCCGTTCAGGGTGGTGCGCCCGGCGGTGCCGCCGAGCAGGAAGCCGCGGCAGCGCTGGTCGCCCGAGGCCCAGGCGAGATCGCCGACGCGCTGCAGCCCGAACATCGAATAGAAAATGTAGAACGGCACACTCACTACGTTGGTGGTGCTGTAGGACGTGGCGGCGGCGATCCAGGAGCAGAACGCGCCGGCTTCGTTGATGCCCTCTTCCAGGATCTGCCCGGCCTTATCCTCGCGGTAGTAGGTCACCTGGTCGCGGTCGACGGGCACGTATTTCTGGCCTTCCGAGGAATAGATGCCGAGCTGGCGGAACATGCCTTCCATGCCGAAAGTGCGCGCTTCGTCCGGAACGATGGGCACGATGTGCTTGCCGAGGTTCTTGTCGCGCAGCAACGCAGTGAGTATGCGCACGAAGGCCATGGTGGTCGAGATCTCGCGCTCCGTGGGCTTCAGCACTGCGTCCAAGGCCGACAGCGGCGGCACTTCGGGCACGGTGTCAGCCTTGCGCCGGCGGCTCGGCAGATAGCCGCCCAGCGCCTGGCGGCGCTCATGCAGGTATTTCATCTCCGGCGAATCGGCCGGCGGAACATAGAACGGCAATTCCTCCAGCTTGTCGTCCGGAATCGGAATATTGAAGCGGTCGCGGAACAGGCGAATGGATGCGGTGTCCATTTTCTTCTGCTGGTGGGTGGCCATCTTGCCTTCGCCGATCTTGCCCATGCCGAAACCCTTGACCGTCTTGGCGAGGATCACCGTGGGCTGGCCCTTGTGCTTCATGGCCGCGGCATAGGCCGCATAGATCTTGTGCGGATCGTGGCCGCCGCGGTTCAGGCGCCAGATGTCGGCGTCGCTCATTTTCGACACCAATTCGAGCAGCTTCGGATGTTTGCCGAAGAAATACTTGCGCACAAAGGCGCCGTCGTTGGCCTTGAAGTTCTGATACTCGCCGTCCACTGTTTCTTCCATGACGCGCAGCAAGATGCCTTCCTTGTCGTGCGCCAGCAGCGGGTCCCAGTACGAACCCCAGATCAGCTTGATCACGTTCCAATCGGCGCCGCGGAAATCGCCCTCCAGTTCCTGGATGATCTTGCCGTTGCCGCGCACCGGGCCGTCCAGGCGCTGCAGATTGCAGTTGATGACGAACACCAGATTGTCGAGCTTTTCGCGCGCCGCCATGGAAATGGCGCCGAGCGATTCGGGCTCGTCGGTCTCGCCGTCGCCGAGGAAGGCCCACACCTTGCGGTTCTCGGTGTTCGCCAGGCCGCGCGCATGCAGGTACTTGAGGTAGCGCGCCTGATAAATCGCCTGGATCGGCCCGAGGCCCATCGATACCGTGGGGAACTGCCAGAAGTCCGGCATGAGCCAGGGATGCGGGTAGGAGGTGACGCCCTTGCCGTCCACGTCGCGGCGGAAATTGACCAGTTGCTCCTCGGTCAAACGTCCTTCGAGCAAGGCGCGCGCATAGACGCCCGGGGCGGAATGGCCCTGAAAGTAAATCAGATCGCCGCCATGATCGGCGCTGGGCGCGTGCCAGAAGTGATTCTGCCCGATACCGAACAGCGTGCCCACGGAGGCGAAGCTCGCGATGTGGCCGCCGAGGTCGCCCTCGACGCTGTTCGCCTTGGCCACCATGATCATCGCGTTCCAGCGGCAGTAGGCGCGAATGCGGTCTTCGAGGGCAGCATCGCCGGGCGAGCGCTCCTCCATGTGCGGCGGTATCGTGTTGAGATAGGCGGTCTGCGCCTTGTACGGCAGATAGGCGCCGGAGCGGCGCGCCTTGTCGATCAGCTTTTCCAGCAGATAGTGGGCGCGCTCCGCGCCTTCGCGCTCCAACACCGCCTCGAGCGCATCCAGCCATTCCTGCGTTTCCAGGGCATCGGGATCGTTGGCGGAGGGCAAATCGGGCACGGCTGACATAGCAACTCCTTCAAGGCTGCGGCTGTGGTTTCGATCTGACCGCGGTCGAATAGCGCGGGAATAGGCGGGAGCGCGCAGCACGCAAGCCGCTTCGATTTCGGATCGCAGGTTCCGGTGAGGATATTATACAGGGAGCGGACCGGGCGGCGACGCAAGCGGGCGCATGCCGGCAACTGGGCGCGGCGCGTGCGCGCGAAAAAAAGCCGGGGCGGTTGCCCCGGTTTAAAAAGGAGAACAATAGAGCGGAAGCTCTCGCATGCTTAGTTGCAGCTTCCGTAAGCGAGTCTAGATGGCGCTTCAGCCCGCGGGTATAGGGACATACCCTATGCGGCCAGGGCTAGGCGACGGCGTTCGCTGTCACCCCGCATTTTCCCGGGAAAACCCCAATGCCGGCGGGCCGCAGCAATGGCATGATGCGACCATAGCGACCGGACGCTTCATGCTAGGATTGCCGGTTCAAATTCGGACATCACGCCGGCGCCCCCACCCCATGCGACCCCGCACCCTCGACAGCACCAGCACCAAGTCCAGCCAAGGCTGGCTGTGGATGATGCCCAACGTCGCCGTCGGCGCGTTCATCCTGGCCATGATCGCACTGGTGTGGTTGCTGCAGAAGCGCGAATTCGACCAACAGATGACGGCGCTGGTGCGCGATGTGCAATGGGCCGAGCAGACGCTCAGCGTGCACCTGCAAGGCGACCAGGAATTCCTGCAGGGACTGGCACGCGAAGCCTCCGACGGACAGATCAACAGCGCGGGATTCCGGTCCCGCGCTACCCAGTACATCGCAACCAATCCGCACCTGTCCAGCATCGCCTGGGTCGATGCTGGCAGGATCATCCGCGACATCGTGCCGCCCGCAGAGGGCACGAGCGGCGCGCTCGCGCGCCGGGGGCAAACGCCGGACCTCGTCGCCTCAGGCAAGTCCGACCGGCCGGCCTATGGCAACACCTATGTCAGCGATCGTTTCGGTCCGACGTTCGAGTATTTGGTGCCTATCCGTCGTGGTCCGAATTTCATCGGGGTCATGGTCGCTGAGTATCCGGTGTCGGGGATCCTGCACCATCTGGTCCCGACGTGGTTTTCGGAAAAATACCACTTGAGCTTCACCAGCGCCGACGGGAAGCTGCTGGCGGAGAACTCGGCGACGCAGCCGCTAGACCACGGCCTCAACTACAGCCTGAGCTTCAACCCACCCGGCAACGGTATGCAGATGCACGTCGCCGCCTATCGCATCGATACCAGCTTCGCGAAAACGCTGCCCATTCTTCTTATCGGCGGACTATCGCTGCTGGTGGTTTGGAGCCTGTGGTCTCTGCGCAACAACCTGGCACGCCGAATTCGCGCCGAGGATGCCTTGCGCGCGGAATCGAATTTCCGCAAAGCGATGGAGGAGTCCATGCCCACCGGGATGCGCGCGATCGACATGCAGGGGCGCATCACCCACGTCAACACCGCTTTCTGCAAAATGGTCGGCCTCGCAGCGCAAGACCTGATCGGCGCCACCGCGCCCTTTCCGTACTGGAGCCCGGAAGACCTCGCGGAGCAAGAGCAATCGATGCGGCAGTCGCTCGCGGGCGAGTCCCTTCGCGGCGGCATCGAGTCGCGCTTTCGACGCAAGAACGGGGAACGCTTCGACGTGCGCGTGTACGAGGCGCCGCTGGTCGATGCCGATGGCAGGCAGGCAGGATGGATGGCATCGATACACGACATCACCGAGCAACGACGCGCGCGCGCCGAACTCGAGGCCTCGCACCAGCGTTTCATGACGGTCCTCGACGGGCTGGACGCGGCGATCTACGTCGCCGGGCTGGAGGCGGACGAGATACTTTTCGCCAACAAGGCGTTCAAGAACATTTATGGCTACGACGCCGTCGGTCGCAACTGCTGGCAGGTCACCAGCGCGTGCCACCCGGACCCGGCGCGATTCATCGCCGCAGCGAGAAAACTCGCGCCGCACCAGACCCCGTTGGAGTTGCACGACACCGAACTGCAGAACGGTCTCAACGGCCACTGGTACCAACTGCGCGAACGCGCCATCCAGTGGGTGGACGGCCGCGTGGTGCGCATGGAAATCGCCACCGACATCACCGACCGCAGAAATATGGAAGAGTTGAACAGCCAGCAACTGGAGCGGCTGCAACAGACCTCGCGCCTGATCACCATGGGCGAGATGGCCTCCAGCCTGGCGCACGAACTGAATCAGCCGCTCGCGGCGATCGCCAATTACAATATGGGCTGCGTCAACCGGCTACAATCGAACGACTACCGACCCGAGGAGTTGCTGGCCGCGATGCAGAAAGCGAGCGCACAGGCCGAGCGCGCCGGCAAGATCATCCGCCGCGTGCGCGACTTCGTCAAAAAGAGCGAACCCAACCGCAGCGCGGTACAGATTGCCGAGGTCATCGACGAGGTCATCGGGTTCGCCGAGATCGAGGCGCGCAAAGTCGGCGTGCGCATCGGCGTCAGCGTCCCGCCCGACCTGCCCGCGGCCTACGCCGACAAGATCATGATAGAACAGGTGGTGCTCAATCTGGTGAAAAACGGCGTCGAGGCCATGCTCGACACGCCCCGCGGCAAGCGCGAACTGGCCATCAGCGCACGCGCCAACGGCAAGGACTTCATTGAGGTCAACGTAGCCGACCGGGGATCCGGCGTGACTGCCGAACAAAGCGAGCGGCTGTTTGCGCCGTTTTACACCACCAAGGCGGAAGGCATGGGCATGGGTCTGAACATCTGCCGCTCGATCATAGAATTCCACCACGGCCGCCTATGGACCGCGGCCAATCCCGGCGGCGGCAGCGTATTCAGTTTCACCCTTCCAGTGAGCACACGATGAAAGAACCCAGGGTGCACATCGTCGATGACGACGACGCGATGCGCGATTCACTCAAATGGCTGCTGGAATCGCGCGGGTTGGCGGTCGAATTGTATCCTTCGGCGGAGGTGTTTCTCGGCGCGTTCAACCGCGACTTCTGCGGCTGCCTGGTGCTGGACGTGCGCATGCCCGGCATGAACGGACTGGAGCTGTACGAGCAGCTGCAGGCGCGTGCGTCGACCCTGCCGGTGATATTCATCACCGGGCACGGCGATGTACCGATGGCGGTGTCGGCACTTAAAAAAGGCGCCGTGGATTTCATCGAAAAGCCGTTCAACGACCAGGACATGCTGCGGCTGATCGAGTCCTGCTTGACCCAGGATCGGGCAGCCGCCGCCAAGCGAGCGGAGAACGCCTCGGTGGCACAGCGACTGGACAGCCTGACCCAGCGCGAACGCGAAGTGCTCGCCCTGATCGTTGCCGGAAAGCTGAACAAGCAGATTGCGGACGAGCTCGACATCAGTATCAAGACGGTCGAAGTGCACCGCTCGCGCGTGATGGAGAAGACGGGCGCCAACTCCGTCGCCGAATTGGTGCAGCAGGTCTTGAAGAGCCGGGAATAGGCGCGCAGCGCCGAACCCGGAGTAACTGAAGGCGTTTTCCATTGCCGCGCAAGGCGCGCCGCCGTGGCAGCCCTAACCCCCAGAAAGAAGAAGCGAATATGCATGAGCTGAATCCGCTATTGGACTTCACCGGCCTGCCGCGTTTTGCGGCGATCAAGGCCGAACACATTGGCCCGGCGGTGGATCGGCTGCTGGCGGAAAACCGCGCGCGCGTTGACAGCCTCACCGGACCGGAGACACCTGCCACCTGGAGCGCTTTTGTCGCGCCGCTGGAGGACGCCGGCGAAAGGCTGGCGCGCGCCTGGGGCGCGGTCGGTCATTTGCACGGCGTGCTCGACTCCCCGGAACTGCGCGCCGCCTACAACGCGAACCAGCCCAAGATCGTCCAGTACTACACCGAGCTGGGCCAGAACCTGAATCTGTTCGAAAAGTACAAGGCTCTCATGAATGCGCCCGGGTTCGCCACGCTCGCGCCGGCGCAAAGAAGAATAGTCGAAAACGAGATACGCGATTTCCGCCTGTCCGGCGCGGAGCTGCCGGCGCAACAGAAGCAGCGCTTCGCCGCGATCTCGGAGGAACTGGCGCGCCTTGCCACCAAGTTTTCCGAGAATCTGCTCGATGCAACCAACGCTTTTTCGCTTCAGCTCGAGGATAGCAGCCAGCTCGCCGGCATTCCCGCGGACGTGGTCGAATCGGCGCGCGCCGCCGCGGACAAGGACGGCAAGCCAGGCTGGAAATTCAGCTTGCAGGCGCCCTCTTACGTGCCCTTCATGCAATATGCCGAGCGGCGCGAGTTGCGCGAACAGATGTACCGCGCCTACGTCACGCGGGCGAGCGAATTCGGCAAGCTCGAGCTCGACAATACGCCGCTGATCATACAAATACTCAGGCTGCACCACGAAGCGGCGCAGTTGCTCGGCTACGCCAACCACGCCGAAGTTTCGCTGGTGCCCAAGATGGCGCAGACCCCGGGGCAAGTCCTCGACTTTTTGCAAGACCTCGCCGCCAAGGCGCTGCCTTTCGCCAGAAGAGATTATGCCGAGCTGTGCGAATTCGCCGCGGCCGAGCTTGGCCTCGCCAAATTGGAGGCGTGGGATCTGGCTTATGCGTCGGAGAAATTGCGCGATGCACGCTACGCGTTTTCCGACCAGGAAGTGAAGCAGTATTTCCCCGAAGACAAGGTGATGCAAGGAATGTTTCGCCTGGTGGAGACCATTTTCGGCGTGCGCATCCAGCCCGACGAAGCCGAGACTTGGGATCCGGCGGTGCGCTTTTACCGGATCTGCGATGCGCAGGGAAACCTGGCCGGCCAGTTCTATCTCGATCCGTATGCGCGCGACACCAAGCGCGGCGGCGCCTGGATGGACGAGGCCATCAGCCGCCGCAGACTGGCGGATCGCGTGCAGACTCCTGTGGCCTACCTCGTGTGCAATTTTCCGGCGCCGGTTGGCGGCAAACCGGCATTGTTCACGCACGACGAGGTGCTGACACTGTTCCACGAATTCGGCCACGGCCTGCACCATCTGCTGACCCGGGTAGATTTCGTCGGCGTTTCGGGCATACACGGGGTGGAGTGGGACGCGGTCGAATTGCCCAGCCAGTTCATGGAAAATTTCTGCTGGGAGTGGGAAGTGCTCGCGCACATGACGGCCCAGGTGGACAGCGGCGAGCCCCTGCCGCGTGCGCTCTACGACAAGATGCTCGCTGCCAGGAACTTCCAGAGCGGCATGCAAACCGTGCGGCAACTGGAGTTTTCACTGTTCGACATGCATCTGCATTACGATTTCGACGCGGACGGCAGCAAGACCCCGCAGCAGCTTCTGGATGAAATCCGCAGCCAGATCGCGGTGGCGGTGCCGCCGCCATACAACCGGTTTCAGAATAATTTCTCGCACATTTTCGCCGGCGGCTACGGCGCGGGTTACTACAGCTACAAGTGGGCCGAGGTGCTCTCGGCCGACGCCTATAGCCTGTTCGAAGAGAACGGTGTTCTCGACCAGGGCAGCGGCAGTCGATTTCGCGACGAGATACTGTCCGTGGGCGGCAGCCGGCCCGCGCTCGAATCGTTCAAGGCGTTCCGCGGGCGCGAACCCAGGGTGGATGCGCTGCTGCGGCACAGTGGTATGATCGAAACGCGAGCCGCAACGACCGACGTGCGATAACCGCGTTTGATTCCACCGATGTCGTTGCACGCCTGAAATACATCTTATTGTCGGGGTGCTCTATGCGCGTACTCATTGCATTCAGTCTCCTAGCGTTTGCCCTTGCCGCGCAGGCCCAGCTCTTCCGCTGGTCCGATGAAAGCGGCAAAGTGCATTACACCGATACGCAACCGCCTGCCAGCGCCAAGAACGTGGAAAACAAAGGCTCGGTCCGCGCCGGTGCGGAAGCAGCAGGCGCGCAGAGGTCCTACGCACTGCAACAGGCGGCGAAAAATCTACCCGTAACCGTCTATACCTCCAAGGCCTGCGGCGATCCGTGCAAGCAAGGACTCGCTTATCTGAAGAAACGCGGCGTGCCGTTCACGGAAAAGATCATTACCACGCAAGCCGAAATAGACGACCTGACCAAACTCGCCGGCGCACCGCATGTGCCGGTGATGGTCGTCGGCGTCAGCGTCCAGAAAGGTTACGCAGAGCAAGGCTGGGGCGAAGCGCTGGACACTGCCGGCTACCCCAGGAGCGCAGCGCCCTAAGCCATACAACCCGGAAGCAGGCCCACTGGGCCCGTTCCTACTTCAAGTCAAGAACGTCACCTCCTCCTCCGGCCGCCGCGATAGCGGCCCCCCGGCCGGTAACGCCCTTGCCATCGACTGGCTGCGGCTAGGCGGCGGCGCAGGACGAACTGGCCGCCTGCCCAAGCAATGCGCTCGCCCAGGTGTATACCCAAAATACCCGTCTAGGCTTGAATTAACCCATTGAAAGTACACGGTTAATATTTTGTGGCCGGCCAGGGTGTACAAAAATAATATACTTTTTGGCGCTCCCTTGCGCCGCAAAAGTCCCCGCACTGCACCCGTATTATTAAATTAACATTTTGATTAAACGAGGTTTATTAGCGCAGCGTGGGGTTCTGGCATGGTAGTTGCATTAGCTAGGTCAAGAAGACGCTTGCGAGGTGATCAAAATGGACGACAAAACCAAAATCCTGGTCGTGGACGACGAAGAAGTGGTGCGCCTGAGCCATATCAGGACGCTGGCGAGCATCCACTGCAACGTGGAGGTGGTCAAGGACGGGGCGGAAGCCCTGCGGGTGATGGAGTTACGCCCCGCTGATGTGGTTCTGCTCGACCTTCGCATGCCAGGCATGGACGGCATGACGGTGCTGAAAACAATCAAACAAAGGTGGCCGGAGACCGAAGTGGTCATTATCACTGGATACCCGAACATCGATACAGCCAAGGAGGCGGTGCGCCTCGGGGCCTACGACTACCTGGCCAAGCCGGTGGGTCCGGATGAGGTCATCAACGTTGCGAACGGCGCGATGACCCAAAAGAAATGGTCGCTGCACAGAGACAAAGCCGGAACGGATGCAGGAATCAGTTCTGCCATTGGTTCAAGTTTCAAAACCAGCAATTTTACTAATTGAAGCACAAGGAGAATGTCATGAGTGCCTTACGCAAAGTTCTCGTAGTTGACGATGACCCGGTGGTCGCCAAGAGTTTCGACCGGGTTCTTTCCGGAAAGGGCTACGCGGTGATTACCGCCAGCAGCGGACAGGAAGCGCTGAACAAGCTCGAGGCCGAAGACTATGACGCCGTCTTCACCGACATCAAGATGCCGGGCATGAGCGGCCTCGATATGGCCGAGCAGGTCAAACAGCGCCGCCCGTGGCTGCCGGTGGTCATCATTACCGGCTATGGCTCGCCAGACAATGAAGCCAGGGCCGAAGCTGCGGGCGTGTCCGGGTTCCTGCGCAAACCGCTTTCGCCGGAAATGATAGAGGGCAGCGCCGAAAAAGCCATGTCCGAAAAGGACGCGACGGCACGCCTCTCGGTTGAGACCGCGGCCGCAGCCCAGGCCGCAGCGACCCCCGAGCAAAGCGCGATTCAGGGTGTGGCACGCTTCGTCAAGAACGTCGCTCTGTTCCTAGCGGCGCCTTTTATCGGACTCGCCTACATACTTGCTTTCCCCGTCGTCGGCCTAGGCATGCTTGCTTGGGCTGCGATTCAGGCGCAGAAGAAAAAATCCGAAGCGGCAGCGACACTGCAACCGGCGGCACCTGCAAAGCCGAGCGCATTGAAGACCACCGCGATGTTCATTGCCGCGCCTTTCATCGGTTTGGCTTATGTCATTGCCGGACCGATCGTAGGACTCGGACTGCTGCTCTGGTTCGGTGTCCAGGCCTGGAGCAAGCTCGGCGCCAAGGCGCTGAGCAACCGGCCAGAATCTGAGTAACCAGACCCCGCCGATAGCGCAGGGCAAGTGCCGGGGGGGCAAAACGCCCCCCGGCATTTTTCTTGCCGGGCTAAACCGCGGAATAGAGAACGATATCCCTCGCCATTCACTTTCCCAGTGGGGCCAAAGACGATCTCGATGGGAATGCGGCTTTGCTTTCCGTCGGGGCGATCGGCGCTCGAGTAAGTAATCGCCGGCCGACCCGCCCATAATCGGGAGATCCCCGCCTTTTTTCGGCCCAGCGAATGCCGGTCATTTACTGTGTCGATCGGGGTCGACCTTCACCCTCGCCCCCAGCGCGCCTTTTTTCTACTTGCCGCCGCCGTGCTCTTCCTCGATTTCTTCGTAGCCGGTAAACATGGACTTGATGTGAGCCATGCGGGTGTGGCCTAAGGTCGCGAGGTAGATGTGCATGAAAATGAATCCCGAGAAGAAGATGAATATCAGCACATGGGCCGTGTCCACCACCCGCACTCCACCGAGCACATCGATCATGCTGGAGAAACGCTTGACGTCCCACAGCAGCACGCCCGTCCAGAATTGCAGCGGCACCAGCAGCAGCATGATGACCTGGTAACTCATGCTCTGCATTGAGTTGAACTTTTGGTAGACGCTGACGTGGTGCGGGTTGGGTTCGCCTTTGAAAATGCCGTAGCCGTAAAACATGGCCTGGCGCAAGCTTGCGCGGAAATGCTTCATCGGACTCAATTCGGGGTGATACACCCGGATCTTGTCTGTAAACAGGTAGAAGAGTAACCAGATAAAGAAATTGCCGATGAGCACAAAGCCGATCCAGTCGTGCAGAACCACCGCCGTCCGGAACGACATCAGATCGATCAGTCCGATGTAGCGTATCTGAAAGCCGGTAAGGATCATCGCCACGAATCCGAGCGCATTGATCCAGTGCCAGATCCTGACGGGAAGCGGGTGAACGTAGATTCTTGGCATCGCGTTATTCCTTTTGCTTTGGGGCGTCGGCGTCGGCAGGACGGCCGGAAGATTCGGCCGTCCTTGGGTCCTGGCGTTTCAGGAATCCTCCTTCCCGCTGATCTTCTTCGCGTATTTCCGAACGAGCCAGTTGATCGTCAAATGGCCGATCGGCACGCCGATGCCGCCCAGCACCGCAAGAGCGAGGAGCCAATCCAGCAGCTTGATCCGGGTGCCGCCGATGGCGTAAAACCCGCCCACCGAATCCACGGATATTATGGAGTTCAGGACTTCGGGTTTCGCCCCGTAGCGCACCGGTCTGCCGTCGGGGCCAACGATGGAAACTGTGACGCTCTGGAACGCATCGGCTCCTTGCTGGTGGCATTTGGCGCAATCGCGGATCGCCTGGGCGCTGCGCACGAGTTGGTGCGCCTCGACGCCCGTACTGACCTCCAGACGGCCGCGCAGCGTCGTGTCTGTTCCCTCACTGTTGAATCCGCGCAGCAGGCTTTGCAGCGCCATTGCATCCAGGCCGGCGCCCTTCTTGTCGGCCAGGCGCGCGCGGCTTTCGAACTGCGGCACACCCTCTTTCTCGGCAACGCGCTTTTGTGCCACATTGTCGTAAAGCCTGAGATCGACCTTGCGCTTTGCGCCGGGTGAATGACAGGCGGGGCAGGATACTGCATCGAAATGCCGTCCAGCATTCGGCAACCACGTCTGATGGGCGGCCAGTACGTCCTGGTGGCACCCCAGGCAGGCGCTCTTCAGCTGATCTCCCTTGGCCGCGGCGCTCACGTCGTGGGCGTTGTGGCAACTGGAGCAGCCCAGGCCGGCCTTGCCATGCACGCTGCCGGTATAAGCGTTGAAGATGGGATCGTGGCATCGGCTGCACGGTGCGCCGGTCGTCGTGTCAAAAGCGGCTTTGGCCATTACCGCATGAGGGCTGTGGCAGTCTGTGCAGATGGGCGCGTACGAGTTGCCATCACGCAGGAGAGCGGCGTGAATGCTGCCCTCGTACAGTTTGACCACGGGCGCATGACACGATTCGCAGACCTTCGTCATCGCGAGCGAATATTCACGGCTACCGGCGATCTTCGCCTTGATCGGAGGGTGGTTTTCGAACGAAGTGTTGGCGTGGCAGACAGCGCACCCGATCTTGCTATGGACCGATTTGGCAAACACCGCTCCTTGCACCTGCAAAGAGAGCACGTCCCCGTTCGCCAACTTCATCTCGAGTCCCTTGGCGGAATGGCAGGCGAGGCATTGCTGGTCCAACTGGGAAAGAGCGCTGTCGGCCGCGCGCGCGGTCACGCCGGCAACAGCGAGCACGAGCCCCGCCAAGGCAAGCCTGGCGACAACGGCCAGTTTCGCGTTGACTTTCGCTCTTATCGCCGCGGTTATTATCCGGGAACTTACCATTCACAACCTCCCCATTCGTGCCCTTGCGGCATTGACCAAACATGGTAAGCCGCCGCGATTCAGGCGGGCTTGATCCTAATCAAACCAAGACGCTGGTGCAGCGGTACATGCGCGCAGACCTTCGCTCCTGCCGCTGCGCCCGGTCTCGGTCAAATCAACCTGATCCGGATGGCTATACTCCCCTTATGGACGCGAAACTATTTCTGCAACGGCAAACGAATAATAAACGTCGTTCCCTTTCCGAGTTCGCTGTCCACGCTAATCGTCCCGCCATGGTTGTCTACTATTCCCCAGGTAACCGCGAGTCCGAGCCCGTTTCCGTGTTCCCCTTTTGTGGTGAAAAACGGTTCAAATATTCTGGACAAATCCCCTTTCTGAATTCCCTGCCCTGTATCGGCTATTTTTAATTGAATGTAATCTTTGCTCCCCACCTCATCCATCGCCCGCCATCGCTGCCAGGTACATCCCGGATCCGTACAGCTCTCGAACATTCCATGTGACAGCACTTCAAATTGGCAAACTGACGACCCACAACTGGGACAATTAACATTTTCCTCGATCAAAGAAATATTGCATTGCGGACATGAAACCTGCAAATTCTTCCCGCTCGCTATTTCGATGCCGTATTCGTGCCTGTGATTTCCGTATACCGGGTCGAGGTTCATGACGCCAACATTGCCATTCGAAACAACTTTCAATTTGACGGTTGGCAGTCCGTAGATTTTCAATTCGCTATCCATCAGGTCATGCCCTTTGGGACAAACGGCGGCCTTTACCTGCGCCAATCCATGCGGCGAAAGTGAAATCAGCGACGGCTCGACTGAAATCTTACCGCCGTTATCTCCGATCGCATCTGCGCCATTCACCAGCAGATTTATGATGACTTGCTGAATCTGGTTTGCATCAACGGTTATTTCCGGCAAAGACGGATCAAAGTGCGCATCAAGCTCGATTTTGCTTAACAATAATTGACTGGCTACCACTTCAATTGCGCTTTTCAGGATCTTATTTATATCCGCGTTTTGCTTTTTTGGAACGGACTGGCGGGAAAAATCGAGCAGGCTCTTGACGATTTCCCTGCTTCGGATGGTCTCCCTAACGATGACTTCCAGGTTTTCCTGCAGTTCGGGATTGTCCTTCGTCCTCTTGAGCAGGAAACTGCTGTAGGTCAACACACCCGTCAGGGGGTTGTTTATTTCGTGGGCGACACCCGCCGCAAGCCTTCCCAGCGAGGCCATCTTGTCTGACTGAAAGAGCTGCAGCTTCGCTTCCGCCAGGCTTTTGGTCATTTTGTTGAACGACGTTGCGAGAATTCCCAGTTCATCCTTGCCGGGATCGTCGATCGTGAAATTCAGATTGCCCGCACTTACCTGCTTGGTTGCCTTGACCAATACGCTAACCGGCTTGCCAACCCATTTTCTGACGAAATAGGCGATAAAAAGGCTTATGGCGAGGATCGCGATGGCCGCAAAGACAATCAATCTGAACTTGCTGTCCTGGATTTGCTGATCCACATCTTTCAAATCCATTTTTATGTCCAGCACGCCCAGCACTGTCTGTTCCTTTGTGTGCGCATGGCATGCCGCTTGATAGCAGGACTTCTCGTTGTAAATCGGATTTATGACGGCCAGTATGCGGGGCGAATCAGCATCGATCCTGTAAATCCGCATTCTTTCGTCGATAGGCAGTCTTTGCAGCGGGGCGTTTTCGGTGTGGCATGCATAACAACTTTCGGCACGCTTATCGACGAGCTTTCCGATCGACTCGCTGCGCGAGGAAAATGTCACCACACCTTCCTTGTTGAGAATCCGGATTTCCGTAATACTCGAGTCATGCGAGACCGTGTTGATGATCGCATGCACCTCTTCCTTCTTATTTTCCAGCATGCTTGTAAGCGTGCTGTTCTTTATAGCCTCGCTCAGTTGGTTGGCGTGAATCCCGGCCTGGGAAATCAGTGCCTCGCTTTGCGCGCTTATGCTGAAGTAGGAAAACGCGCCAATGATAAAGACTGTAATTACGCCAACCGCAATGATCAGTCTCAGACCTATTTTAGTTACCATTTAACCTGATTCCCGCTGGTGATTCTTTAGCTTGCAGTGCACAATGAACCTTCAGCGTTCTGTTCTTTGCCGAAAACCGTTTGCGGCATTTGTAGGCATCGAGTTGCGCCGATGGGGATAGAAGATAACGAAGTTCGAATAAGGATGGGCTGGAAACGTCTTTCAGGCGAAGCGCGTGCGGACGTTTCTCTACAGCCTGCGAGCCTCCGCTCAGCTGTGGGTTGTCGAATGTTTCTTTCCGGGCGCCGATTCATTCTTTTCAGGAGCCGAGAGGTACCTGATCAATAATATGCCCAGGACGAGAAAAGACAGCAACAAAAGATATGCTAGGCCCTTTGTCTCGAATATGTTTACATAACTGTAGTATTCCATTGTGACTCCTTGCTCTATTCCTTGCTGAAAACTGACATCCGCGTCACTACCCATCTGAAGACCCAGACTTCCACGAAAACCACCATAAGGGTGACGACGATTTCCTGCCACGAAGGATAGTATTTGTTCGGCACATACCAGTTATATGCGATCAAGCATATGTTTTGCCGATTGAGAATCACACCCAGCACCGTCATAATGGCCGCCGTTTTGATCACTCCGAACTTCCGGTTTCGAACTCCATAGGCAAACATGAAGCAAGGTATTAGTACAAAGCCGATAACCTCGACGAGATACCAATAGCCCCACGACGTGTTGATCAGTGTCCATTTCTCGCCGTGCATGAAGATGAACGCGAGGAAGAAATAATAGACAAACATGGTGATGGCTGCACCTTTGCCCAAACCCAGAATCACGTCCTCGTGAGAATGATGGGTCTTCGGGACGATGAGATCACTAAACACCTTGGAACTAACTGATCCTTCAAAAATGACCATCGAAAGCCCGCCGAAGATGCTGGATACGAAATACAGGAGCGGGATGTATTCCGAGTACCAGAGTGGATGTATTTTTGGCTTTGCCATCAAGAACATCCCCCCGATGCCGGATTGATGCAGCATCGACAGCGTAATGCCCACAATCACGGTTCCAAGCGTCAAACTGGTAAGAAATTTGCGCAGCTTTTCCCAGTGCGCCCAACCGGCAATGGTCGGCGCAAATTCCAGGAACAAAGCGCCGGTATAGAGCAAAAAGTGCCATGCCACGAGAAACAGGACGGAGTTGTATCCGAACGAGTTTCCAATGATCGGATTGATGATGTGCCAGGGCCTTCCCAGATCCAGCACCAGCGCTCCGGAATAGAATATGTACGCCAACAGACCGTTTAATATGGTCACCTTCAAAACGGAGTGGTATTTCTCGATCCGCAGCACATAGACAACAAAGCAAAGGACGTAAGCGCCTCCGGCGAGCGCCACACCGGTCATGACATCGAAGCCGATCCAGAAGCCGAATGGATACTGTTGCGACAGGTTGGTAACCGATCCCAGGCCCTGGGTAAAACGAAAATAGAGAATGATGAGCCCGAGCAGAATGATCGGAATCGAAATGATATTGAATGGCGTGATCCACTTCCCGCGGGGCTTCAATTCCTGCAGAAAGAATTTCGCAAACCTGATTAGCTCGTTTGACGGAATTACCGCGGTACTCATTTCTCCACCCCCGATTCTGTCCACTCGTCGTCTTTATGCAGTTCCTCTCTTCTATCCGTCAACACGTTCAGCGCGAGCAGGAATGCGGGCACACCGAATTCGATGAGCGGAATTGAAATGAGAAATTCTCGGGTGTATTCGGGATAAGGGGTAGTACCGAGGTCGTTTCTAAATCCGATTTGATTGAACGGAACAGCAGACAGGTAGAGCCAGCCAGTTCCTCCGGCTTCATTCTCTCCGTAGATGTGGTGCACATATTTGTCGGGATGGCTATAGACGCGATGTCGCGCAATTTCCATCAGCTCTCTTTTCTGACCGAACATCAGAGCGTCCGCCGGACACGACGCCACGCAAGCGGGCTTTTTTCCTTCTTGCAATCTTTCGTAGCACATGTTGCACTTCATGATTCTAGGATTCCATCCCGAATACTCGAATTTCGGAATGTCGAACGGGCAGGAGATCATGCAAAATCTGCAGCCCATGCATTTGTCGCCATCCCAGGTGACGGGCCCCTCTTTCGTCTTCAGCATCGCATTTACAAGGCACGCGGCCGCGCAAGCCGGCTGCCAGCAGTGCAGACATTGTTTCTTGACGAACACTTCACCCTTTTCCGTCTTGAAGCGATTCACAACCGTGAACTGCTTTTCGCTGGTGTCCCGAATGCTTTCAAGCGCATTGTCGCCTGTAATGTCCGGCACATAATTGTTGTGCGTCTCCGAACACGCTACCTCGCAAGACCTACAGCCTATGCATCTGGTTGTGTCGACCAGCACCCCGACGAATTCTTTGGGCTCTTTTACATCGTCCGCTTTGATATTGACGTTGGGTATGCCTCCGGCGCCGACGGTAGCCGAGGCTATTAAGAACTGTCTTCTATCCACGATATTTCCTATTTAGAGACTGATCGGTAACTGAACATCGTCGATCAAAACGTTTTTTGTCCGGAGTGGCATTTTTTACAAGCCGCGCTCGCTTCCTTACCGGTGCCCACCGGATGGCATTTCCAACATTGCTTGTGAACTACCACTTTCGAACTGAGCGTTTCGTCCGCAATGTTCATTGGATTAGTGCGATGGCATCCAGAGCAGTTGTACGCATTCTGCTTTTGCGCGTCCGATTCGCTATGGCAGATTGCGCACTTAATCGAGGAGGACTTAAAGTAGTCCGGATGAGGGGTACTCAACGTCTTTACATCTATCGGGCATTTTGTCGAGGAAGATTTGAATTTTTCTGGACGCGTAGTACTTAACGGTTTGGCATTTATCGAATGGTGACACTCCACACAATTGATCCCTAGATTCGATACGTGCATCTGATGGTGAAATACGACTTCGCCGACTGAGGATGGAAATATCCTTTCGACCGGTATCCCGGCGGTGTCTGAATTGGCCGGTAGATTGGCAACAAGAAGCAGCATTGCGCAAGTTGTGACGACGAAATGTTTAATCATGGCTGTCTCTTTCCAGATGTGCGTTCAAAAGGCCCGGAAGCTGCCTGGAGTTTGTCGTCTATCGAAGAAGAAAGACCTTTGCAAACTCCTCCAGCATTGTTTCGTCGATGTCATGTTTTCCCGCCCTCGCGTCACTCTTGCCGGACGACGCCACTTGCGGATTGCGCTTTTCCGCCGCTCGCACGATTTCCGTGTACTTGTCTACCTCCTCCTTGTACCAATTGATGGAATCCACGCCGATCTTGAGCGAGTGCAGTTCTTCGGCGAGATTGGACGGCTCAATACAGCACATCCAGCTCAGGTCGAATGGAATCAGCCCGATCAACTCCGGATGCTCGATATGTTCCGTATTTACCAAGGTGACTTTTCCGCTTATCGGGGAGGCGATGTCAATGCTGTGAGAGTTGTGCTTGATCGCGAAAAGCGGTTCGCCTTTTTTTATTTCCTTGTTCAGTTGCGGCAACTCGACTGAATCGATTTTGCTGATTATTTTCCTGGCGAAGTCATCGATTCCAATGCGCGCGGTACCGTTCAATTCGACATTGACCCAGGTGTGGTTGCGGGAGACGAAGATTCCGGCGGGAACGTTGAATTCGCGTTGTGAACCGGATTCTTTGGTTGAGGGGGTAATCAAACGCACCGTCGGTTTCATTTGGCGTTCGATTCTGTCCCTGCGCTTGATGAGAGACTTGTTGAAGAAATTGATCAACTCGTCTTCGGTAAATGGCTTTTGTACGTAATCCATTGCGCCGAACTTCATGGTCTCGACGGCAGTGTCGATTGATGCGTAGCCGGTTATCACGATCACATCGATGTCGGGGCGCAGGTGCTTTACTGCCTTGGTTACCTCCAACCCATCCATTTCCGGCATTTTCAGGTCGGTGAAAACGAAGTCGTATTCGTTTTTCAGAATAAGCCCGAGGGCTTCGCGCCCCTTTTCGACGGTGTCGATGCTATAGCCGGCAACAACCAGGATTTTCCTGAAGCTATCCAGAATGATCGCTTCGTCGTCAACAGCTAGGATTCTGGCTTTCGGGTCTTTGACCTCCACTCGTTTCAGAGTTTTCGCTTCTTCCGAAAAATCCAGCTTCAAACCAATATCTAAAGCTTCTTCGCGTTCTTTTTTGAGCTTTATTTGCGCACGTCTCTGAAAATATACGCGCAGCGAGAAATCTACGATTATGAAAACAATAACCGTAACAACGACAATTAACAGAACCATTTCATGCCTCCGTAGATACTTGGCTTTGAATAAGCATTCAGAATTAGGAATTTCTTATCGGGCGCGTCGAATGAGGCGGCCAATCGCTAAGCGGTTCACAGGTTAGAGTCGCGGCGCGTAATTGCGCTTTGGTCGCCGTGTTGTTTTTCTCAGAACTTCTCATTTGCGCCCTCCCGGAAATAGGGGAGGAATTCAGAAAATGGGGTTGCTTAAAGTTATCGCACACCCCTCCCGGCCGCTTGACAATTGTCAAAAAGGATACTGATAGACAACATCGCGCCAGCACCGGGCGGCAGCGTCTGATGCCCTTTTTCTTCGCGGTCCGCCTCTGCTGCAATTTGAGTTGCCGGTGTGCGCCATTCCGGCACGCGGACTTGCTCCGCGGTGAGTGTATTCAACGAGGCGCGCGGCGCAGGCATTGCGCGCTGCCAAGGGATGTCCGTCACCAGATGCAGGGACGTCAAGGACCATCGTCGTCAAGCCGGAGTTGCGCGATCGTCTAGAGTGCGAATGAATTGGCCGCAGCGGCGTCTCGCCTCAGATTCGGCCGGGGGCAGCGGCAATACGGCCCTTGCTACCGGTTCTTAGGATCCGTTTGGATCCTGCTCCGTGCCGCGGATGCGGACGTCGTATTTCTTCATCAACGCCTGAAAATTGGCGCGCTGCATACCGGTTTCCTCGGCGCTCCTGGTCACGTTCCAGGCGTTGCGCTTGAGCGCTTCCAGGACGAACTGTTTCTCGATACTTTCCACCGACTTCTCGCGCGCGACCTTCTTGATGCGCTTGAGTTCGTCGCTGGTTCTGGGCACGTCCAGGTCGAGCGGCAGCAGGTCGACGATATTGGTGAGGTGTGCCTGGCGCACGACTTTGTCGGTGGCCAGGATTACCGCGCGGTGGATCGTATTCTCCAGTTCACGCACGTTACCCGGCCAGTCATAATGCACCAGCGCGCTCATCGCGCCTTCCGAAAATTCGACCACTTTCTTCCCCAATTCCTCGTTGAACACCTTGAGAAAGTGGAATGCCAGAGGCGGGATGTCGTCCCGCCGCTCCCTTAGCGGCGGCGTGAAGATCGGAAATATATTGATGCGGTAGAACAGATCCTCGCGGAAAGTTCCCTCGGCCACCATCGCCTTCAGGTTCTTGTTGGTGGCCGTGATCAGCCTGAAGTTGGCGCTCTGGGAACGCGTATCGCCCACTGCCTTGAATTCCCGCTCCTGGATAACGCGCAAGAGCTTGGCCTGGGTGGTAAGCGAAATGTTTCCGATTTCATCCAGAAACAAGGTGCCGCTGTCCGCGACCTCGAACATGCCCTTCTTGTTGACCACCGCCCCGGTGAACGAGCCCTTGACGTGACCGAACATCTCGCTCTCCAGCAGGTTTTCGCTGAGCGAATTGCAGTCGACCGCGACAAAGGGTTTGTCCTTGCGCAGGCTGTTGTAGTGGATTGCGCGTGCGATGAGCTCCTTGCCCGTACCGCTCTCGCCAGTCAGCATCACCGTGCTGTTGGTCGGCGCGCACTTGGCGATAAGGCGGTACACGCCCTGCATCTGCGGGCTGGAGCCGATGATATTCTCGAAGCGGTACTTGGAACTGACTTCGCTCTTGAGATCGCTGTTCTGCTGCATCAGCTGGCGCCGCTCAATCGCGCGTTTCACCACCAGCTTGAGCTCGTCCGGGTCGAAGGGCTTGGGCAGGTAGTCGAAAGCCCCGAGTTTCATCGAGCGCACGGCAGTCTCGATCTGAGACAGTCCGGTGACCATGATGACATCGATGTCCGGATGCGTCTCTTTCACCCGGCGCAGGACCTCCAGTCCGTCCATTCTGGGCATCATGATGTCGAGGATGAGCACATCGTAGTTGCTCTCGTCGATTTTCCTCAGCGCCTCCATGCCGTCCTGGACTGCCTCAACTTCGTATTCGCCGTCGTCCCCCAGAATACGCAGGCAGCTCCTGATGACAATCTCTTCGTCGTCGACCACCAGTATCCTGGCTTTCATCGCTTGCTCCTGCTGCTTTGTGCTTCTCCCGCGGGAGGCTCCACCGGGAGAAAAATGCGGAAGGTGGATCCCTTTCCGACCGTGCTTTCCACCTCGATAGCCCCGCTATGGGCGCGGATGATCCCATGGCTTACCGACAACCCGAGGCCCGTACCCTTGCCCACCTCTTTGGAGGTGAAGAAGGGGTCGAAAATCCGCTTCAGGTTCTTCTCCGGGATACCGCAGCCGGTATCGACGACCGCGATTTCCACCATCGGCACGGGCCCGATGCCGGGCTCGGAACTCTTTGGCTCCGGCAACAGACGGCTGCGAACGGTGATGTTGCCTTCGTGCTCGATCGCGTGCTGGGCATTGACCAGCATGTTCATGATCACCTGCTTGATCAGGTCGGAGTCTATCCATACCTGGGGCAATTTCGGATCGAGATCCAGCGCAATTTCGATATCGCGGAAAGACGCCGGGCGTTCGATGATGCGCGCGGTGTCCTCGATGACCTGATTGATGTCGGCGAATTTCTTTTCCGGCGTCTTCTCGCGCGCGAAATCGAGCAGCCGCCTGATGATTGCCGCGCAGCGCTTGGTTTCCCGGATCACCAGATCCAGGTCTTCCGCGTCCGCGCTCTTGTCCGGCATTTTTTTGCGCAACAGCGTAGTAAAGGTAAGGACTCCGGTAAGCGGATTGTTCAACTCATGCGCGATTCCGGCGGCGAGCAAGCCGACCGACGCCAGCTTTTCCGTGCGTGCGGTTTCGGCCTCGGCGATGCGCAGTTCCTGGGTCCGTTTTTCTACCTTCTGTTCCAGCGTGCGACCCCACTCGCGCAACTCCGCCTCCGAATTTCTCAAGGCCACCGTCATGGCGTTGAAGGATGCTGCAAGCTGGCCGAATTCGTCTGCGCTGCGCACCGGGATCGTCTGTTCGAGGTTTCCAGAAGACAAGCGTTTTGCGCCGGCCTCCAGATCACGCAGGGGCACATAGACCAGGCGGTGCACAAAAAAGCCCACGCTGAGTGCGGCAATCAGAATGAAGCCCAGGGACAGGGTCGCCATGGTGATTGCGTTCGTCCGCATCTTCCGGTCGATGTCGTCGAGGGAGTAAACGATGTCGAGGACACCGAGCACGGACTGGCTTTTCTTGTGCACATGGCAGTTAGCGCTATAACAGGAAGGCTCGTTGCGAATCACGTCCATGCTGCCGAGCATGCGTCTGCCGTCTGGCGTCGAAAAAATGCGCGAGCGCTGGGTCTGCGCGATCGGCTCCAGCGGCGCGTCGCTGCGGTGGCAGATGATGCAGGCCTCGGCTTTGCGGTTTACCTTCATCCCGAGTTCGGGCATGAAGGTGGAATGTATGATGGTCCCGTCTTTGCTCAGGATTCTGACTTTTTCAATGCTTCCCTGATTGCCGACATCGCGGATGATGCTATCCACATAGGTCGGCTGATTCGTAAGCATGGCGAACCGGGTGCTGTTCTTGATCACGTCCGAAATCTGGGCGACGTGGCTCACCGCCTCGCGCAGCAACTCGTCGCGCTGATGCTGCACCACGAGCAGCGTGAATACCAGCATCGCCAGCGTCAGCGCTATCGCCAGGTAGGCGATGACCTTGAACTTGAGGGTTCTAGAACGCATCCCGGCCCCTGTCCTTCTTCAGCATCCGGGAGAAATGGGGGGGGGCACATGCGTGTCGGCGAAAAATCATGACTGGATTGGTCGGGAGACTCAAATAACCCGTATATTCCGAGATTCATGAGGTTAGCAGCTACACAACGCCGCCGGTTTGACCGGCATCAAACTCAGAGGCATGAAGCCGCGCGCGATCGGCCGAGATACACCGCTGCGGCAGCAACGCGCGAGCGCAGCTAATCAGTGAGATTGCGTGAGCGCAACGCCGGTGACGCGATCACCCCGTTGCCCCACCGGGCTGGCACCAACTCGACCGTGCGGATAAACTGGGCCCGGCTATCCAAGCCGGCGTAGAACGGGCGCTGGGGCAAACCTGCCGAACATGGCGCAGGCCGCAGTTGGCGTAAACGTAAACAATATATCGGCAATACAAAGGGATAAACGGTAGATGCGGATCGCAAGCTGGAACGTCAACTCGCTCAAGGTAAGGCTGCCGCAAGTCTTGGATTGGCTAGCCAAGCACCGGCCGGATGCGCTGTGCCTGCAGGAACTCAAGCTCGAGGATGCCAATTTTCCCGCAGCGGCGCTCGAAGCAGCGGGCTATTTCGCCGCGTTTTCTGGCCAGAAGACCTACAACGGCGTCGCCATACTCAGCCGCACCAAGGCGGAGAATGTCGTTTGCGGCATCGCAGGCTTCAGCGACCCGCAGCGCCGGGTAATCAGTGCCGAGGTCGATGGCGTGCGTCTGGTCTGCGCCTATATACCCAACGGCCAGAGCGTCGATTCGGACAAGTACCGCTACAAGCTGGACTGGCTCGCCGCATTCTCCGTCTGGCTGGAACAGGAACTGGCGCAGCACACCCGGCTTGCCGTGCTGGGCGACTACAACATCGCACCGGAGGATCGCGACGTCCACGACCCCAAGGCATGGGAAGGCCAGGTCCTGGTGAGTCCGCCGGAGCGCGACGCCTTTCGCCGCCTGATCGAACTGGGTTTCAGGGACAGCTTCCGCCTGTTTGAGCAGCCGGAGAAATCCTACTCGTGGTGGGACTATCGCATGAACGGCTTCAAGCGCAATCTGGGGCTGCGCATCGATCACATTCTGCTCAGTCCCGTCCTCGCGGCGAATTGCAGCAGTTGCTCTATCGATCTCGAACCGCGCCGCAACGAGCGTCCGTCCGATCACGCGCCGGTCATCGCCGAAATCGCGATCTAAGCGCCTGTAACAATACGCGGGCTATACCTCTGCGCGAGCACTCAGTCGATCAGTTCGTACGCTGGCAGGGTGAGAAATTCGACGTAGTTGTCGTCAGTGGTGATTTTCGCAAACAGTTCAGCGCCCTGTTCGTATTTGCCCGCATTCCAAGCCTCGTCACCCAGATAGTTCCTCACCTTCGGCAGTTCCTCGGCAAGCAGGCTGCGAAACAGATCCTTGGTGACCTTGCGGCCGTCGTCGAGCACACCTTTTGGCGAACGTATCCACTGCCAGATCTGTGAGCGCGAAATTTCTGCAGTCGCCGCATCCTCCATTAGATTGAACACCGGCACGCAGCCGTTGCCTGCGAGCCAGGCGCCCAGATACTGGATGCCAACCGAAATGTTGTAGCGCAGTCCGGCTTCGGTAATCGGGGTTTCCGGCTCGAAATCGAGCAAATCCTTCGCCGTGATCGTCACGTCCGGGCGCTGCTTGTCGTACTGGTTGGGCCGGGGCATGTGCTGGTCGAACACTTCCTTGGCGATCGGCACCAGCCCCGGGTGCGCCACCCAGGTACCATCGCAGCCGTCGGTCACCTCGCGCAGCTTGTCCTCGCGCACCTTGGCCATCGCCGCCTCGTTCGCTGCCGGATCGTTCTTGATCGGGATTTGCGCGGCCATGCCGCCCATGGCCGGTGCAGACCTGCGGTGGCAGGTCTTGACCAGCAACAACGCATAGGCGCGCATGAACCGCGCCGTCATCCTGACGTGAACCCGGTCGGCAAGGCAGAACTCCTTGTGCGAACGGAATTTCTTGATGCAGGAGAACATGTAGTCCCAGCGGCCGATGTTCAGCCCCGCGGAGTGCTCGCGCAGTTCCCACAGCATCTCGTCCATTTCAAACGCCGCGAGGACGGTCTCGATCAGCACCGTGCCTTTGATCGAGCCCTGCGGTACGCCCAGTTCATTCTGCGCCATCACGAACACATCGTTCCACAGCCGCGCTTCGAGGTGCGATTCCAGCTTGGGCAGGTAGAAATACGGACCGGTGCCGCGCTTCAACAGCTCTTTGGCGTTATGGAAAAAATAAAGCCCGAAATCGAAGATGCTGCCCGAGATTTGTTTGCCGTCGATAAGCACGTGCTTCTCGTTCAGGTGCCAGCCGCGCGGCCGCGCCATCAGCACTCCGGTCTTGTCGTTCAACTTGTATTGCTTCCCCCCCTGATCCAGGGTGATGTTGCGGCGCACCGCGTCGCGCAGGTTGATCTGGCCATCGATCATGTTGTGCCAAGTCGGCGTATCGGCGTCCTCAAAGTCGGCCATGAACACGGGCGCGCCGCAGTTGAGCGCATTGATGACCATCTTGCGCTCGGTGGGGCCGGTAATTTCAACCCGGCGATCCTGCAAATCGGCGGGTTGCGGCGAGACTTTCCAGTCGGAGCCGCGAATGTTTGCCGTTTCTGGCAGGAAGTCCGGCATCTTGCCGGCGTCGAATTCTTTCTGCCGCACGGCGCGCGCGGCGAGCAGTTCCTGGCGGCGAGGCTCGAACTGGCGGCACAGCTTGGCCACGAAAGCGATAGCCTCGGGAGTGAGGATCTGCGCGAATTCTGCGTTGATCGGGTCGTGGATTTCCACGCCGCCGGGAAATTTCTCGCTCATTGGTGGAACTCCAGTTTGTCAGTTGCAGGGGAAAAAAGTTGGCCATTCTATTGCCCTGCTGCGCAGACCGCAATAATAGTGAAATTGCATGTGACAAAACCGGAAAAAACCTGCCGCAGCAAGCGCTCGACGGCGGCTGCAGCGCCTCGCCTCAGGCGTCCCCGTCGGCGCCGCCCTTGGCTTCGAGTCCCAGTTCGGCGATCTTGCGCGTAATCGTATTGCGCCCCATGCCGAGCAAATTGGCCGCCTCGATGCGTCTACCCCCGGTGCGCGCCAGCGCCTTGCCTATCAGCGCCTTTTCGAAAGCCTGCGCGAACTTGTCCAGGACAGCGGTCTCGCCGCGTCCGAACGCGCGCTCGACCTCGCGCTCCAGCGCGCCCACCCAGTCCGATTCCGGCAACCTGCCTTCACCCAACCTCAGCTCCGCCGGCAGGTCGGCGACTTCTATGGTCTGTGTCGGTGCCATCACGGTCAACCAGTGGCACAGGTTTTCCAGCTGGCGCACATTGCCGGGGAAGTCCTGTTGCCCGAGGTAATTCATCGCCTCCGCCGACAGGCGCTTACCCTCTGCGCCCAGTTCGCGCGCACTCTTGGCAAGGAAGTGCTTCGCCAGCAGCGCAATGTCTTCGCGCCGCTCGCGCAGGCTGGGCAGGCGCAAGCGGATCACATTGAGGCGATGAAACAGGTCGTCACGGAACAGGCCCTGCCGTACACGCTCCTCCAGATCCTGGTGGGTTGCCGCAATCACCCTCACATTGGCCTTGATCAGCTGGTGACCGCCGACGCGGTAGAACTGGCCGTCGGAGAGCACGCGCAACAGGCGCGTCTGCAATTCCGCCGGCATGTCGCCTATTTCATCGAGGAACAGCGTCCCCCCCTCGGCCTGCTCGAAGCGGCCGCGGCGCATTGCCTGGGCGCCGGTGAAAGCGCCGCGCTCGTGACCGAACAATTCGGACTCCAGCAGGTCCTTCGGCATCGCCGCCGTGTTGATGGCCACGAAGGGTTTGGCCGAACGGCTGGAGTGCCGATGCAGCGCCAGCGCCACCAGTTCCTTGCCGGTGCCGGATTCGCCGGTAATCAGTACGGTCGCGTTGGACTGCGACAACCTGCCGATGGCGCGAAATACTTCCTGCATCGAGGGCGCCTGTCCCAATATCTCGGGCGAAACCTCGCGCGCCTCCTCGCCTTCGATTTCGCGCATGCTCTCGCCTATGGCGCGGCGGATCAGTTCCACCGCCTGATCCACGTCGAAGGGCTTGGGCAGGTATTCGAACGCGCCGCCCTGGAAGGCCGCCACCGCTGATTCCAGGTCGGAATACGCCGTCATGATGATGATAGGGATGCCAGGGTGGCCTTGCTTGACTTGTTGCAGCAAATCCAGACCGGAAGCGCCGGGCATGCGGATGTCGGACACCAGCACCTGCGGCGTGCCCCTTTCCAGTGCATCCAGTGCCTCCTGCGCCCCGGAAAATGTCTTGTACGGTATGCCCTCGCGCGCCAGCGCCTTTTCAAACACCCAGCGTATCGAGCGGTCGTCGTCTATGATCCAGACTGGTTTCATATTTTGATGGTGGGCAATAATAATCGGGAAACGGTCAGCCGCGGGCAAGCTCCGCGCTCAGCCATCACTCGTCGTACATTGCCCATTTACTCCAGTGGCAGCATGATCGTAAAGCAGGTACGGCCTGGCGTGCTGTCGCAACTTATCGTGCCATGGTGATGCTGCACGAAGGTCTGCGACAGCGTCAGCCCCAGTCCGCTACCGCCGTCTCGGCCCGACACCAGAGGATAGAACATCCGCTCGCGCAGTTCCTCCGGAATTCCCGGACCGTTGTCCACCACTTGCAATTCTAATGCCAGCTTGTAGCGCTGCTTGGCCAGGGTCACCTGGCGCGCGGCGCGCGTACGGATTTCGATCTCGCCCTTCCCGTTCAGGGCTTGCGCCGCGTTGCGTACGATATTGAGCACCGCCTGAATCAACTGCTCCTTGTCGCCATGCAGATCGGGCAGACTGGCATCGTAGTCGCGTTCGATGCGTATGCCGACCGGAAATTCGGCCAGCACCAGGCTTCTTACCCGTTCGACTACCTCGTGAATATTCAGCGGCGCGACCTGCGGCGGGCGGTGCGGCGTGAGCAGCCTGTCCAGCAGCACCTGCAGGCGGTCGGCTTCCTTGATGATGACCTGGGTATATTCGCGCAGTTCTGGCCTATCCAGCTCGCGCTCCAGCAGTTGCGCCGAACCGCGCAAGCCGCCGAGGGGATTTCTGATCTCGTGCGCAAGATTCCGGATCAACTCCCGGTTTGCCTGTTGCTGATCCATCTGCCGCTGCTCGCGCGCGAGCTTGAGCTGCTGGTCTATGGGGCGAAACTCGATCAGGAACCGGGCGGCACTGGTTTCGGTCGGCGTAATCAGGCAGTTCAGATGCAGACTCGCCTGTCCGTGGCGCGTGAGGGTCAGGTCGCGGCCGGTGTAGCTCCAGTTTTGCCCAAGAACGCTATTCAGGCTGGCGATCACCTCGGCCGAATCGGTGAACAGTTGCGCCAAGGGCAGGCCGACCACGTTCTTCAGGCTGAACGAGAACAGATCTTCGGCAGCGGGATTGGCATGAACGACCCGCAGGTCATCGTCCAAGAGGATGACCGGGGTAGCGAGCAGGTCGAGGCCGGAAAAAGGGCTGGGAGCCATGTCGGGTCAGTGCGGAGCAGTTGATACAAAACCGGGCCCAGCAGCGGCTGTCACCGCGCCGGCGAATAGGCCGCCTACTTGCCGTTGCTGAGCTCTTTCTTCAGCGCCGCGACATTCTTGTCGTGCCGTTCCACTTCATCCTTGTACTTCTGCAGCCGGTCGAGCACCCGCTGGTAATTCTTCTCGTCGCCGGTCCGGATCGATTCCTGCTGCGTCAGTTCCTCCTTGGCCTGCGCCAGCGCTTTTTCCTCGCCCGCAAGCTCTTCCTCCAGTATCCTGCGCCGGCTGTCATCCCGGGTTCTTTGCGTGGCCGGGTCCACCTTGGGAAAGCCCGGAGGCGTGGGCGTTGCCGCAGCGCTGCGAGCGGGCTTCACGGCAGGAACCACCGAGATCTCCCGCATCACCACGGTGCAATTCTTGCCCTTGATTTCTTCCTTCATGTTGGTATAGGTGGCGCGGCCGTTCGCATCCAGACACTTGAACGTATCCCCCCATGCCGGCAACGCGAGCACGCCCATAAGCGGTCCCGCCAATGCTGAATACCAGAGGATGCGTTGAGCCATAATGCCAAGGCCATTAAGACGGAAGTTTAAGTCTATGCCAATATCAGGCTGATTTCAAATCGCTTTTGGCCACGCGCCGGCATGGCCCAGCCACCCTAAGCCGCGCTGCCTGTGCCAAAGATGAAAAAGGCGGGGTGCACCCCGCCTTTTTCTTCAGACCGCCAACTCAGCTGCTGTAGTACATGTCGAATTCGAGCGGATGGGTGGTCATACGGAACCGGGTGACCTCTTCCTGCTTGAGCGCAATATAGGCGTCCAGCATCGCTTCGGAGAATACGCCGCCGCGGGTCAGGAACTCGTGGTCCTTGGCCAGGTGCTCCAGCGCCATATCCAGGGAAGAACAGACGTTCGGCACTTTCTTCGCCTGCGACGCCGGTAGATCGTACAGGTTCTTGTCGATCGGATCCCCGGGGTGGATCTTGTTCTGCACCCCGTCCAGGCCGGCCATCAGCATCGCGGCAAAAGCAAGGTAAGGATTGGCGGTCGGATCCGGGAAGCGCACTTCGACGCGGCGCCCCTTGGGGTTGGTGGCGTAGGGAATACGGCAGGCCGCCGAACGGTTGCGCGACGAGTAGGCAAGATTGATCGGCGCCTCGAACCCGGGCACCAGCCGCTTGTACGAATTGGTGCCGGGGTTGGTGATCGCATTCAGTGCCTTGGCGTGCTTGATGATGCCGCCGATATAGTACAGCGCGAAATCAGACAGGCCGGCGTATTTATTGCCCGCGAACATGTTTTCACCGCCCTTCCAGACCGACTGATGCACATGCATGCCAGAACCATTGTCGCCAACCACGGGCTTGGGCATGAAGGTGGCGGTTTTGCCGTACGAATGGGCTACGTTCCACACCGTGTACTTGAGTATCTGGCACCAATCGGCGCGCTTGACCAGCTTTTCGAACATAGTGCCGATTTCGCATTGTCCCGGCGCGGCCACTTCGTGGTGATGAACCTCGACCTCCACACCCTGCGCCTCCATCGCCAGGCACATGGCATTGCGCATGTCCTGCAGGGTATCGACGGGCGGCACCGGAAAGTAACCGCCTTTCGCCCCGGCGCGATGGGCCATGTTGCCGCCTTCATACTCCTTACCCGTGGACCAGGGCGCTTCTTCGGATTCGATTTTCACGAAGCAACCGGACATGTCCACATTCCAGGTCACCGAGTCGAACACGAAAAACTCGGGCTCGGGGCCGAAGTAGGCGGTGTCGCCCAGGCCTGTGGACTTGAGGTAGGCCTCAGCGCGTTTGGCGATGGAGCGCGGATCGCGATCATAGCCCTTGCCGTCGGAAGGCTCGATCACGTCACAGGTGATGTTGAGCACGGTCTCGTCGGTGAATGGATCCAGGCGCGCGGTATCGGCTTCCGGCATGAGCAGCATGTCGGAGGCTTCTATGCCCTTCCAGCCGGCGATCGACGAACCATCGAAAGCGTGGCCGTCTTCGAATTTGTCCATGGTGAACATCTTGGCCGGAACCGAAACGTGTTGTTCCTTGCCTTTGGTGTCGGTGAAACGCAGATCGACGAATTTCACCTCCTTATCCTTGATCTGTTTCAGTACGTCGGCTGGGGACATAGCCATTTAAAATCTCCTCAAGAAACGGTTAATGACAATAGATTGCAAGTAACGGAGGGTAGTACAGCAGAAAACATGCCATCCGACGAAATACGGGCAGAGCATTGTGCCACAAGCGAAGTCTGATTGTGAGTCCTGGCCGGAAAGCCCCAATATGGTGCGCTCCGCGTTTTCCTGCACCACAATTGTGCGAGATCATCGCTTTCGAATGGGCGGTTGCACACTTTCGTTACCCGCTTATACTTTGGCTCCCGCGAACCCCAATCTGCAGGCAAGCACTCATGGAAGACTCAAAGGATATCCTTGCCAGGGCGCACGAGCGCGCACAACAATTGAACCTGCCCTACGCTGGCGCCTTGCTTCCATCCGAAGCGCATGCGCTCATGCAAAGCTTGCCCGAAGCGAAACTGGTCGATGTGCGCACCCGCGCCGAACTGGAATGGGTAGGCCAGGTTCCGGGCAGCCTGGCAGTCGAATGGAATACCTGGCCGGGCGGGGCACGCAATCCAAATTTCATTGCAGAGTTCGAGGCACTGATCGGCAAGAACGTGATTGCCATGTTCCTGTGCCGCAGCGGGGTGCGATCGCACCATGCTGCCATCGCGGTAACCAAGGCCGGCCACGGCAATGCCTACAATGTGCTGCAAGGCTTCGAGGGCGACAAGGATGTCAGCGGGCAGCGCAACCGCCTGGGCGGGTGGCGATTCGCGGGTTTGCCCTGGACACAGGGCTGATCCCGCCCGCGTCTTCAACGCCCCGACTGATACGCGTGACCTCCCGTTGGGTGCTTTGCCATCGGCCAGCGGCGCGGAATCGGACATTCACGCCTTGGAAAGGCGCTCGCGAAACGCGTCCTCCTCCTCGGCCGCCTTCAGTGTTTCGGGAAAGCGCCGGACCAGCCGCCCGAAGGCTTGCGCGTCCGCGGCCGCGTTGCCGCCCGGCTTTCCGCCGATGCCGACCGAGGCAATGGAAATGTCGAGCCCCATTCTTTGCGCCTCCATGATGGCGGCGGCCTGCGCTTTTCTGGCGGACTCCCGGCCGGGGACTGATCCCGCCACACTCGAAAGCGCGAACGACTCAACCGCGCGCGCCTGTGCATCGGCCGTAACTGTTCGCTGCCGGATGTCGCTGTAATTCAGCCCGACGCCAAAGGCCAGACCAGTGGCCGCGACCGCAGGGAGAAACCCTGCCGAGCGCCAGCTTACCCGCTGGAATGCGTTGCGCACCGCTGCCAATTCGGGGCTGGAGCGAATGGTTCCTGGCATTGAACGAGTCCGCGATCTTTTTGGCCCGCCTGTTTACCCTTTCGCGGCCAGAAGTCTTCCGCGCATCGGTTTGAGCACCGCGATGGCGAGCATGGCGGTGACGAAATCGAGGGTGATGACCACCGCGAAGACGGCCGTCCAGCTGCCGGTGCTCTCGTGCATCCACGCCGCCAGCGGTCCGCCGAGGATGGAGCCGACTCCCTGCGCCATGTAGAGAAAGCCGTAGTTGGTCGTCGCGTGCTTCTTGCCGAAGGTATCGGTCAAGGTCGACGGGAACAGCGAGAAGATCTCCCCCCAGCCAAAGAACACGAGGCCGGACAAAAGCACGAACAGCACGGCGTTGTCGCGGGTGAGCAGCCACAGCGTCATGGCCAGACCCTCGAGGCCGAATGCCAGCAACATGGTCTTCTCGCGGCCGATGCGATCGGAAATGAAACCGAAGAACGGCCTGGTGAGGCCGTTGGTGAACCGGTCTATGGTCAGGGCGAGCGGCAGCGCCGCCATGCCGAACACCTCGACCGCGGTGATGCCGAAGTCCTTGGCGAAAGCCCCCATTTGCGAGATCACCATGAGCCCCGAGGTGGACATCAGCGTGAACATCAGGAACATCAGCCAGAACACCGGGGAGCGCAGCATCACCGAAGGGCCGACGCCTTCCACCGTCTTCGACTGATCGACGGCATGCCGCATCCAGTTCGCGGGCGGACGGCGCATGCCCAAGGCAGCCAGCAAGGCGACCGCGCCAAACAGGAAGCCGAAATGCAGCAGGGTTTGCTGATAGCCGACTGCGGCGATGCTGTTTGAAACCGGGAAAGTCGTCAGCACCGCGCCCATGCCGTAACCCGCCGCCACCATGCCCGTGGCAAAGCCCCTCTTGTCCGGGAACCACTGCACCATCTGGCCGACGATGCCGACGTAGATGACGCCGGTGCCGATACCGCCGAGCAGGCCGTAAGTAAGGTACAGATGGGTGACGTCGCTGACCTGAGATGCGAGGATCCAGCTCAAGCCGGTCAGCGCACCGCCGAGCGACAGCAGCAGGCGCGGGCCGAAGCGATCTATCAGATAGCCTTGGAAGGGTGAGAGAAAGGTCTGGAATACGATCAGGATGGAAAAGGTGACCTGCAACTGGGAAAGCTTGACGCCGAACGCCGCCATCATCGGCTTGGTGAGCAGCGCCCACACGTATTGCGGACTGGATATCGCCATCATGCAGACCAGACCGAGCGCCAATTGCACCCAGCGGTTATCCAGAATTGAGACGGAAGCCCGAAGGCCGAGTACTTGCGTCGCCGAGGACGATGAGGACATGCGATTCTCCTGAATAAACGATTGACAGGCGATACAACGCAAGCGCCGTGCCAACATTGATTACACAGGGACAATGAGCTCGAAACGGTGGCAGTGCAGGCAGGACTGGCGCCTGTTTGGTGCATCGCGGCATTGTTTTGGTGCGCTGTCAGGCCTAGGAAAACGTCTCGAGGCGCGCGAGAACGGAATGTTGATCCGCAGACACGTGGATGTATCGCGTTCACCGACGCGGGGCAACCTCGCCGGTGATCGCCGCAAGCAGGCAGCCGACAAAGACTTGAGCATAGGCGATGCCGCCGCGCACCTTCGTACCCGCATAGGTCGGGTCTTCGCGACTCTCTTTGTTCGGTCGCGCCGGCTAATGCGCGCGCAATGACGCGGAAGAGGACGGCAATGGGCTCGCAACCGGCGCGGACGCCACGCCTTCTTTCTCCAGCAGCGCAGCGACGCGAAGTACGAGCGCTTCCTTCCAGGGTGCGGCAATGATCTGCACCCCGATCGGCATCCTGCCCGCGCGGTGCAAAGGCACTACAACTACCGGCAGACCGATAAATGAAATCGGCTGGGTCAGCAACCCCATGCCGGGGCGGGTCGGCACTTCCTCGCCGGCGATGGTCATCGTTCCCTGGCCGATGCGGGTGGCGTGACGCGGTGTCGCCGCTGCGAGCAGCACGTCGCAGTCGCGGAACAATTCCAGCACTTGCGCCCGGTACCAGCTGCGAAAACGCTGCGCCTGCAGGTACCAGGCGGCCGGAGTGAGTGCGCCAGCGAGAAAGCGCTCCCGCGTCAATGGATCAAAATCGTGGGCGCGCGCTTTCAGGTCGGGCAGATGCAAATTGCCGCCTTCGCTGGCGGTGATCACGAACGCAGCGGCGCGCGCGCGCGCCGTTTCGGGGATATCGATTCTGCGGCCTGCGCCGAGGGCGCGTGCCACACTGGCGACGGCTTCCAGCGCCACTGGCTCGGCGTTTTCCTCAAAATATCCCGCGGCGACCGCGATACGCAGTCCCGCGATTCCCGCGCGCAGCCCTGGCAGGGCAGGCTCGATTGCCGGAGCGGAGTACGCCGGATCATCCGCATCGGCGAACTGAAGCGCATCGTATGCAGCCGCAAGGTCGGAGGCAGAGCGCGCGAACGGTCCGAGATGGTCCAGACTCGCCACGAACGGATACGACCCGCGGCGCGAGAGCCGGCCGTAGGTGGGCTTCAGGCCGAAGACCCCGCACAGCGAGGACGGCACGCGGATCGAACCGTTGGTATCCGAGCCAAGCGCAATCGGCGCGAGGCCAGCTGCCACCGCCGCGGCCGATCCGCCGGAGGAGCCGCCGGCGGTGCGACTCGGGTCGTGCGGATTGTGCGCCGGCCCGTAATGCGTGTTTTCCGTGGTGAAGCCGTAGGCATACTCGTCCATGTTGAGCGCGCCGAGCAGCACTGCCCCGGCTGCGCGCATGCGTGCGACCAGCACCGCATCCTGCCTGGCCGGCGGCAGGCCGCGGTTGATTTTTGATCCGGCGAGCGTAGTCAGCCCCTGCACATCGAACAGATTCTTTACCGCATAAGGAACACCAGCAAGGGGCGGAAGTGTTTCCCCTGTCTTGGCCGTCCCGGAGTTTTTCAACAGCAAGGCACGCTTCGCATCCACTGCGGCCGCTTCGGTCAGCGCCCGCTCGCGCGTAATTGCGGTGAAACAGTTGAGCTTTCCGTCGACGCGATCGATGCGGTCCAACGCGGCCCGCACAACTTCAAGCGCGCTCACCTGGCCGCCGGCGACCGCCGCGGCGATTTCCACGGCCGAACTCTCAGCACCGATCATGGCTGAACACCGGAGCGAGTTCCACTTCTTCGCCAATCGGAAATTCCATCACCAGCTGTGCCATATAGGCGATGCGCTCGAAATTCGCCAACACGCCGGGCATGTGCTCCTCGGCGATCGGCAAACCGAGGATTGCCGCACTGGCATCCACCGTGGCCTCAATCTCATGGCAGTGCGGGCGCGTCTGCGCTGGTTTCATTTGTATTCTCCTGTCCCAATATGGCAACGACGGTGTTTCCAACATGCAAGCTGCATGCCAGCGGCCTTGCTGCAATGCGCTCGCCGAAAATCTGCGGACTGCGCGCTCACCCGCGGTGCGCAACGTCGATTTCCGCACCAAGCCGATGCGCGCCATCGCGAAGCGATCGGCGACTACACCTGCGGCAAGACGTGGCACGCCGCTTGCTTTGCTATTCCCTGTGAAATTGAAACGCAGCCAGCGATCCACCGTTACGAGCCACTGTATTCCGGCAATCCGCAACAAGGTTCGTCCCAGACACCACACAACCAAGCCAGGGAGATTCACCATGTACCGCTCTTTCCTTTTGCAACGCGCCCTGTCCGCGCTGGCGGCCGCGTTGCTGTTGACTGCGGCGTCGGCCGGCGCGCAAACGACGCTGCGCATCGGCATGACCGCAGCCGACGTCCCCGCAACCACCAGCCAGCCCGACAGCGGCTTCGAAGGCAATCGCTTCACCGGGCTCACGTTGTTCGATGCGCTCACCATGTGGGATCTGTCCTCGGCCGAGAAACCCAGCGTGGTCATCCCCGGTCTCGCCGAGAGCTGGGCGGTGGACGCCAAAGACAAGACCAAGTGGGTGTTCAAGCTCCGCAAGGGCGTGAAGTTCCACGACGGCAGCGCCTTCAACGCCGACGCGGCGATTTTCAACTTTGAGAAAGTGCTCGACAAGTCGAAGCCGCATTACGACGCACGCCTGGTCGCGCAAACGCTGCCGCGCATGCCGACCTTGAAGGGCGCGACCAAGATCGACGACTACACCATTGCCGTCGAGACCAGCGAGCCGGACGCGTTCCTGCCGTTCAACCTCACCAACCTGTTCATGGCGAGCCCCGCGGCCTGGGCGAAAGCCAAGAGCTGGACCGAATTCGCCAAAGCACCCGTAGGCAGCGGCCCGTGGAAGTTCGTGCGCCTGGTGCCGCGCGAGCGGCTCGAATTGGAGAAGAACGTCGGCTACTGGAACAAGAACCGGGTGCCGAAGACCGACCGCATGGTGCTGATGCCCATGCCCGAGCCGAACACGCGCGTCGCCGCGCTGCTCTCTGGACAGGTGGACTGGATCGAGGCGCCGCCGTCCGACGCCATTCCGCAGCTGCGTTCCAAGGGTTACCAGATCACCTCCAACCCTTACCCGCACACCTGGCCCTGGCAGTTGAATGTCGCACCCGGCTCGCCGTTTGCCGACAAACGCGTGCGCCAGGCGCTGCAGCTAGCCGTCGACCGCGAAGGTTTGCGCCGTCTGCTCGGCTTCAATGCCGTTGCCGCCAAGGGGGTGGTGTTCGAGGGCCACCCCTGGTTCGGCAAACCGAAGTTCGACGTGAAATACGATCCGGTTACAGCCAAGAAACTGCTCGCCGAAGCCGGCTACGGTCCCGGCAAGCCGCTTAAATTCAAGGTGCAGATCTCGGCTTCAGGCTCCGGCCAGATGCAGCCGATCGCGATGAACGAGTACATTCAGCAGCAGCTGAAGGAGATCGGCGTCGACGTCGAGTTCGACGTGATCGTGTGGGAAACGCTGTTCAACAACTGGCGGCTCGGGGCGAAGGATCCGGCGGCCCGCGGCGCGCAAGCGATCAACGTGTCCTTCGCCTGGCAGGATCCGTTCTTCGGCTTCGCGCGCTTCTACGACAGCCGCATGGTCGCGCCGCGCTCGGTCAACTGGGGCTGGATCCAGGATCCGGAAATGGACAAGCTGGTGGCCAAGGCGCGCGGCTCGTTCGACGCCAAGGCGCGCGACATCGCGCTATCGAAACTGCATGAGCGTGCGGTCGAAGAATCGTACTTCCTGTTCTGGGTGCACGACGTCGGTCCGCGCGCGCTGTCGCCCAAGGTAAAGGGCTTCGTGCAGGCGAAAAACTGGTTCCAGGATTTCTCCACGGTTTCGATGCAATAGACAGGACTGGCGCAACCGCCCGCAGCCTGAGTCTGCGGGCGGTTTGGTTCTGAAAAAAACATGTTCTTTTATCTGCTCAAGCGGCTCGCCCTGGTCATTCCGATCGCGCTATCGGTAACCGTCGTCTGTTTCTCGCTGGTCTACATCGCGCCCGGCGACCCGCTATCGACGATCCTGCCCTCCGATGCTTCGATCGAGCTGATCGCGACGCTAAAAAAGGAGTACGGCCTGGACAAGCCGATTCCGGTGCAGTACGCGATGTGGCTCAGCCGCGCGGTCCAGGGCGACCTCGGCACCTCGATCGCCACCGGCCGCCCGGTCAACGCCGAACTCGGCCGCGCCATTTTCAACACGCTGATCCTGGCGCTGTTCGGCTCGCTCATCGGCTTCTCCCTCGGCCTCGCCTTCGGCACCATCGCCGGCTACCGGCAGGGCACCTGGATAGACAAGAGCGTCACCGCGCTTGCGGTGACGGGCGTGTCGGTGCCGCACTACTGGCTCGGCATGGTGCTGGTGATCGTCTTCTCCGTCTACTACAACGTGCTCCCCGCCATGGGCGCCGGCCCCAGCGGCGACTGGATGTGGGACGCCGAGCACCTGAAGTACGTGGTGTTGCCGGCGATCACCATCTCGGTGATTCCGACCGCGATTGTCACCCGCACGGTGCGCGCTCTGGTGGCGGATATCCTCGGCCGTGAATTCGTCACCGCGCTGCGCGCCAGGGGCCTCACCGACCGCGGCGTGTTCTGGCACGTCGTCAAGAACGCCGCGCCGACTTCGCTGGCGGTGATGGGCGTGCAGCTGGGCTACCTGATGGGCGGGTCGATCCTGGTCGAGACGGTGTTCTCGTGGCCCGGCTCCGGATTCCTTCTCAATACCGCGATTTTCCAGCGCGACATCCCGCTGCTGCAGGGGACCATCCTGGCGTTAGCCCTGTTTTTCGTCGGTCTGAACCTAATCGTGGACCTGGTTCAGACTGCGCTCGATCCGCGCATCCGGCGCGCATGAGCATGCCATCTCCCGCGACCAACGAACTAGACCTGCGCGGCACCGCGCCTGCGCCTGTGTTCGACCCCGCAAAGGCGCTGGTCGCCCAGGCGACGCGTGGTTACTGGCGCACCGTGCTCGCGCGTTTGTTGCGCGACAAAGTCACCGTGGCCTGCGCTCTGCTGCTGCTCGCGATCGTGTTGCTGGCGGTGTTCGCGCCCTTGCTTGCACCGGCTGATCCGTTCAAGGGCTCGATTATGCAGCGCCTGCTGCCGATCGGCAGCGAGGGCTTCCTGCTCGGCACGGACGAACTCGGCCGCGACATGCTGACGCGTCTGATCTATGGCGGCCGACTCTCGCTCGTCATGGGCATCACGCCAGTGATCAATGCGCTTCTGATCGGCGCCTTTCTCGGCATCGTCGGCGGCTTCATGGGCGGAACGGTCAATACCCTGATCATGCGCACCATCGACGTGTTCTATGCATTTCCCTCGGTGCTGCTCGCGGTGGCGATATCCGGGGCGCTGGGCGCGGGCATTTTCAACGCCATGGTGGCGCTGACCGTCGTGTTCATCCCGCCAGTCGCGCGCGTGGCCGAATCGGTGACGACGCAGGTGATGAGCCTCGATTTCGTCGAAGCGGCGCGCGCCTCGGGCGCATCGAACTTCACCATCATCCGCGTGCACATCCTCGGCAACGTGCTCGGGCCGGTGTTCATTTACGCCACCAGCCTGATCTCGGTGTCGATGATCCTCGCCTCGGGCCTGTCGTTCCTCGGCCTGGGCACCAAGCCGCCCGAACCCGAGTGGGGCCTGATGCTCAACACGCTGCGCACCGCGATCTATCTCAACCCGGGCGTCGCGGCACTGCCCGGCGCGATGATTTTCATGGTGTCGATCTGCTTCAACATGATGTCCGACGGCCTGCGCGCGGCAATGGACGTGACGCAATGAGTACGCACGCCAGGGACACCAACGACAATCCGCGGCCGATTCTCGAAGTGCGCGAATTGCGCAAGTACTTCCCGCTGAGCAGCGGGATATTCAACCAGCGAGCGGGCACCGTGCACGCGGTGGACGACATCTCGTTCTCGGTGATGGCGGGCGAGACGCTGGGCATCGTGGGCGAATCCGGCTGCGGCAAATCGACCACCGCGCGTCTGCTGATGCGCCTGATCGAGCCCGATGCCGGGCGCGTGCTGCTCGATGGCAAAGGCATCGCCGAACCGGCGCCGACGGGCATGGCGATCGGCGAAGTGCGCCGGCAGATGCAGATGGTGTTCCAGGATTCGTTCGCTTCGCTCAATCCGCGCCTGACGATCGAGGATTCGATCGCGTTCGGGCCGGTCGTGCACGGCCTGCCGCGGCGGCAGGCGAAGGCGCGCGCGCGCGAACTGCTCGCGCGGGTGGGCCTCGCGCCCGAGCGCTATGCCGCGCGCTACCCGCACGAACTCTCCGGCGGTCAGCGCCAGCGCATCAACATCGCCCGCGCGCTGGCGCTGGAGCCGCGCGTGGTGATCCTCGACGAAGCGGTTTCCGCGCTGGACAAGTCGGTCGAGGCGCAGGTGCTGAATCTGCTGCTCGACCTGAAGCAGGAATTCGGCCTCACCTATCTGTTCATCTCCCACGACCTGAACGTGGTGCGCTACGTGAGCGATCGCGTGATGGTGATGTACCTCGGCAAGATCGCCGAGATCGGTCCGGTCGAAGCCATCTTCGGCGGCACCGCGCATCCCTACACCAAGGCGCTGCTGTCGGCGATGCCATCGATGGACCCGGCGCGGCGCACCCAGAAACCACCGTTGACCGGCGATCCCCCGAGCCCCATCGATCCGGCGCCCGGCTGCCGTTTTCGCACGCGCTGCCCGTACGCGGAGGACGTCTGTGCGCGGCTCGATCCACAACTGGTCACCGCCGGCTCGCCCGATCACCGCGTTGCCTGCGAGATCCTGCGGCCGGCGTCCGGCCACAGCCTGGCTGCGCCTGCCATCGCGCACGCAGCCTGAATGTATTCGCTCAACACGGAGAGAACATGAGCCAGAAATTCACCGCCGATTCCGTCACCGCGCAACTCGCGCTGGTCGGAACGAACATCGAGCCGGCGCGAGCCGCAAACGTCGCTGAAGCGCTGGCCACCCAGGTGTCCGCCGCGAACACGGCGTATGCGAGCCTGCCCTTCGAAGCCGAGCCCGCGGGCTACCTCCACGCATGCGCCGAGGCGGCGTCATGACGCCCGAGGCGATCGTCGAACTGTCGGCCGCGGACCTTGCGCGCGCGATTCGTTCGAAACAGCTCACGGCGTTAACCGCGATGGAAGCCGTGCTCGCGCGCGCCGGCGAGGTGCAGAATACGCTCAACTGTTTTGTGCGCATCGACCGCGACGAGGCGCTCGCCGCGGCGCGCCTAGCCGACGCCGAACTCGCGCGCGGCGTGCTGCGCGGGCCGCTGCACGGCGTGCCGATGGCGCACAAGGACATGTACTACCGCGAAGGCGCAATCTCGTCCTGCGGCTCGAAGATCAAGCGCGACATGCCCGCGCCCTCGACCGCCACGGCGTTAAAAAAATTGGACACGGCCGGCGCGATCCAATTCGGCGTGCTCAACATGGCGGAGTTCGCCTACGGCCCGACCGGCCACAACTACCACCTCGGCCATTGTCGCAATCCGTGGAATCCGGATCACATCACTGGCGGCTCGTCCTCCGGCTCCGGCGCCTCGGTGGCCGCGCGCGCGAGCTTCGCCGCGCTGGGTTCCGACACCGGAGGCTCGATCCGTCTGCCGGCGTCCTTCTGCGGCGTGAGCGGCATCAAGCCGACCTGGAGCCGCGTGTCGCGCCACGGCGCGATGCCGCTGTCTTTCTCCATGGATACTGTCGGCCCGCTCGCGCGCACGGTCGAAGACTGCGCCCTGATCCTAGCCGCGATTGCCGGCGCCGACCCGCTAGATGCGACCGCGAGCCAGCACCCGGTGCCCGACTACATGGCGCAACTCGCGCGCCCCATCAGGGGATTGCGCATCGGCACGCCGAAGCGCTATTTCTACGACAACATCGATGCGGAAATCGAAGGCCTGATGAAATCCAGCCTCGAGATCTATCGCCAGCTCGGTGCCGAAGTGATCGAAGTCGATCTGCCCGACATCGAGCCGTGGAACACTGCCGCAATGCTGATCATCGCGGCGGAGGCTGCCGCCGCACACGGCAACTGGATGCGCGCCCGGCCGCAGGATTACTCCGACCAGGTGCGCGCGCGGCTGGAGTTGGGCCTCGCTGTGCCTGCCACGTCCTACCTCGATGGACTGCGCCTGCGCGGCGTCGCACTCCAGGCGTTTTCGCGGGACGTTTTCGCCAAAGTCGACGTATTGCACGCCCCTTCCGTGGGATTCCAGACGCCAACCATCGCCGAAACCGACATCAGCGGCGGCGCAACCATGATGCGCGTGTTGAACAACATCACGCGCCTGACGCGGCCGGGCAATTTCCTCGGCCTGCCGTGCCTGTCGGTGCAGGCGGGTTTCGCCGGGAACGGCCTGCCGACCGCGATGCAGCTGATCGGCCGCCCGTTCGACGAAGCCGCGCTGTTCGCCGCCGGCCACGCCTACCAGCAGGCGACCGAATGGCATCTGCAGGCGCCGAAGCAGCCATGACCACGCCCTCGGTCAACGGCGAACAGCCGGCACTGGTGTCGGTGAGAAATCTCAGCGTCGCCTTTACCGGCGGCGCGAAGCCGGTGCACGCCGTGAACGGCGTAGATTTCGACCTCGCGCCGGGCGAAGTGCTCGGCGTGATCGGCGAGTCGGGCAGCGGCAAGAGCGTCACACTGCGCGCACTGCTGCGCATCCTTCCGCCCAAGCGCACTCGCATCGGTGGCAGCATGCACGTCGCGGGCAAGGACGTCCTCGCGCTCGACGGACGAGAATTGGAGGACTACCGCGGCGGCGTGGCGTCGATGATTTTTCAGGAACCCATGCTGGCGTTCGACCCGGTGTTCTCCATCGGCGACCAGATCGCCGAATCGGTGATGCGCCACCGTCGCGTCGGCAAGGCACAGGCAAGACAACGCGCGCTGGAAATGCTGGAACTGGTGCAGATTCCCAACGCGAAGCGGCGCCTGGACGCCTATCCGCACGAAATGTCCGGCGGCATGCGCCAGCGGGCGATGATCGCGCTCGCGCTCGCGTGCGCGCCGAAACTGCTGCTTGCCGACGAACCCACCACCGCGCTCGATGCCACGGTGCAGATCCAGATTCTGCTGCTGTTGCGCGCGCTGCAGCGCGAACTCGGCATGGCGGTGATTTTCGTCACCCACGATGTCGGCGTTGCCTGCGAAGTCGCCGATCGCGTCGCGGTGATGTATGCCGGGCGGCTGGTCGAGAGCGGCAGCGTCGCCGCCGTCATGCAGGATCCAAAACATCCCTACACCTCGGGGCTGCTCAACTCCATCGTGCACGGCCAGACGCGCGATCAGCGCATCGAAGCGATCCCCGGCGCGCCGCCGGACCTGGCGGATCTGCCCGCGGGTTGCAGCTTCGCGCCGCGCTGCAGGTTTGCCGTCGACGCCTGCCGCGCCGAAGTCCCGGCCGCGCGCGAGCTCGCCGGCGCTCGCCTGGTGCGCTGCGTGCTGGCCGACGCAGCCGAGTGGGCCTGAGAGCGGCCAGCGTAGCGGATCTCTGCGCAATTCGACAATCCGATAAGGAGGCCGCATGCCGGCACGACACGTCCTTTCCGCTTCGCCCGAGACGGTGCACTGGGGCTATTTCGACGCTGGACTCGAGCCGAGACTGACGGTCGACTCGGGCGACACGGTGACGCTGCACTGCGTTTCGGGCGGGCCGGTCGAAATTGGCGCGCGCAACGATCTGCTGCCCGAGCACAAGGCGATCCTGGCGCAGCTGCAGCCCCATCTTGGGCCGCACATCCTGACCGGGCCGGTTGCGGTACGCGGCGCGGAACCGGGCGATACCCTCGAGGTACGCATCAAATCGGTCGAGCTGCGCGTGGACTGGTCCTACAACGGCATCAAGCCTCTCAAAGGCACGCTGCCGGAAGACTTTCCGCTGCTGCGCATTCTGCAGATTCCGCTGGACCGCGCGAAGCTGACGGCAACGCTGCCCTTCGGCCCCACGGTGCCGCTGCGGCCTTTCATGGGCATCATGGCGGTCGCGCCGCGACCCGAGTATGGCGCAGTGTCCTCGATCGAGCGGCGCGAATTCGGCGGCAACATCGACTGCAAGGAACTGGTTGCGGGCAGCACGCTGTTCCTGCCGGTGTGGGCGCCGGGAGCCTTGTTTTCCTGCGGCGACGGCCACGCCGCGCAGGGCGACGGCGAAGTCAACCTGATGGCGCTCGAAACCCCGATGTCCGGCACCTTCGAGCTGATCCTGCACAAAAACAAAACGCTGACGTTCCCGCGCGCTGTCACGCCGACGCACTACATTTCGCTCGGCACCGACCCCGATCTCGACGATGCGGCCAAGCAGGCGCTGCGCGAGATGATCAAATGGCTGGTCGAATTGAAGGGCTGGGCGCCCGAGGACGCCTACACTTTCTGCAGCATCGCCTGCGACCTGCGCGTCACGCAACTGGTCGACGGCTTCAAGGGGATTCACGCGATGGTGGCGCGCACGCTGATCGATTGATGCGCGCACTATTTGGCACCATGGCGTCCGTGATGGTGCCGTGATCGGTGAAGTTAGTCAGTTACGGTACAAGCAAGCCCGCGTCGAGCATGCGATCAATTTCCGCCTCGGCGGCAAGCCAGTCTTCGTGTTCGCGTCCCGGCGTGAACCCGTGCCGTTCGGCCATGAAGTAGGCCGCAAGCTCCACGTGACAGCGACGTTGCTCCGGGCTGAGCTCAGGTTTGCGGCGAGCAGGCGCACGTGCTACCCCCTTGGAGGGTTTGTGCTCAGCCGCGGCCTTCGTCGGCCGCGTGGCGATCGCAGGCTTCGTGGGCCCAGACTTTGCGAGCCTGTTGGCTTGGGCCTTGGCGGGCGTGGCAACTGCTACCTTCGCAGGCTTTTTCGCTCGCGTCTTGGCCGGCGTGGCTGAAGTACTTGTCGCCGTCTTGGTGGGATTGGGCATGTTGTAGCCTCCACGAACAGTGGCACAAGCTCTCGTACGGATACACACTATCCGTACGAGAGGCACGATTTCTTCAGAAGTCCGATCCAGAATAAATGAAACGGACGCTTACTTATCCATATACACCGTGGTGTAGTCCTGGAACCAGGACTGCGCCTGCACGAAACCTTTCACCTTCTTCGAATACATGATCGGGTTCAGGTCGTGCACGACGAACAGGTAGGGCGCCTCATCGACGATCAGCTGGTGCGCCTGCGTCGTGCCGCTCGCGAGCGAGCCCGGATCCTTGCTGGTCTCGATACGGTTGATAATGCGGTCGTAGGCCTCGCTCTTGAAGTGGCCCCAGTTGGCGCCGTTCGGCCCGCCGTTGCCGGAGAGCAGGTAGCGCGCCATGGTCGCGATGTCGATCGATGGGCTGGAGATGTTCAGGCCGTCGACACCACGCGAATCCTTGCCCGGCGCGCCGCCGCGCCAGGCGTTCAGCACCAGACCCCATTCGACCACTTCAAAGCTCACGTCGAAGCCGCAGGCTGCGACCTGCTGCTGCAGCAGTTCGTTCATCGGCAGCGGCTGCATCTGGCCCGAGCCCGAGGTGGAGATCATCACCTTGATCGGGATACGCTTGCCTTCCGGGTAGCCCGCGGCGGCGAGCAGTTGTTTCGCTTTCTCCGGGTCGTACTTGTACTGCTGCGAGGGCGTGCCGAAATTCGGGTGTTTCTTCGAGAAATAGCCGACCGAAGGCTCCGCCAGCCCGCCGACCAGCTTGACCACCGCGTCGCGGTCGATGCAGTAGTTGATCGCCTGGCGCACGCGCACGTCGTTGAATGGCGGCTTGGTGGTGTTGAGCGACCAGGGCCAGTAGTGCGGATAGCTGTTGGTCGACAGCACGTAGCCCGCCTGTTTCAGGCTGGGCACCGCGTCGGGCGCGGGCGCCTCGATCCAGTCCACCTGTCCCGAGCGCAGCGCCGCGGTGCGCGTGTTCGCCTCGGGAATCGGCAACAGCACGATCTTGTCGAGCTTCGGCACTCGGGTCTTGTCCCAGTAGTCCGCGTTCTTCTCCAGCTCGGCGCTCTGCCGCGGAGTCCAGCGCGCCAGCTTGAACGGCCCCGTGCCCGACGGGGCCTTGGCGTACTCGGGCCAGGAACCGGCCTTCTCGAACCCCGTCGGGCTGGTCATCAGCGGATACACCATCAGCATCGGAAAATACGACAGCGGCCGTACCGTGGTCACGCTCACTGTATTTGCGTCGATCTTCTTGTATGACTTCATGTAGGGATTGCGCGCGCGCGTGAGTCCGGCGGCCTGCGGCTCGAACTGCTTCGCCTTGTCGTTCATATAGCGTTCCATGTTCCAGATGAACGCGTCGGCGGTGAACGGCGTGCCGTCGTGGAACTTGACGTTCTTGCGCAGCGTGAAAATCCACGTGGTCGGGTCCTTCGAATCCTGCTTCCAACTCGTCGCCAGGCCGGGCTTGATGCCGGCCGGCCGGTCGCCCTTGGACAGATCCCAAAGGACCAGGCTTTCAAACACCGGGTAGCCGAGGAAGCGCATGCCCTCGAAGCCGTTGTTGGGCATTCCGGTGGTGGTTGGAATATCGCCCGCCGTCATGGCGATGCGCAGCGTTCCCTGGGCCTGGGCGACGAGCGGTGCGACTACGATCAGACCGCAGGCGAGGGCCCGCCGCACTAAGTTCAGTTTCATCAGAAGTACTCCGGTTGAATAGACACTCCTCCATGAGCAATTCTCATGCCATGCGGAGCACCGACCCTACGCGAGCACCAGCGGCTATGCCACCGCTCCCAAAGCGTGCGCATCGCGCCGCATTCGCTCCCAGGTGGTGCGCACCGGCTCCTAGCATTTCTGACTCGCAAGGAAACCGCGCCAGCCGCCGAATGCCGAAATATCGCGCGCAGCGGCGACGGCGTAGCCTTCGCAAAGAAAGCCCTGCGCGGTGCTGTTGTCCTCCAGCTCCAGCGTGCCGATCGCGAGCGGCGCGGGAATCAGCGTGACAAATGAACCGAACTCTTGCGCCGGCATCCGCCACAACTCCACTTCTATCGCATGTCCTGCGCCGTCTGCACAGCGTACGAGTCCTGGCTTGGGCGGCGTCGTATCCGGCAGGCTATACAGGCGATAGCGCTGCGCCGTGCGCGTCGGACCGAGCAGTTGCGCGCCGCGTTCGGTAAGCTGATGATTGAGCGGCATGCCCGACAGGTGCGCGCCTACGACCGCAACAGTGACCCGCGCTTCGCCAGCCGTATCGATGAATTCACTTTCGGTCTCGGGCAGCGCGAAACCGGTGGCGCCCAGCGTCATGCCGCTCAGGCGATGCACCCTGGCGCCGAGTTCGCACAGCAGCGCTTCGCTGAACGCGGGCGCGACCAGGGTGACACCGGCCGGCAGACCGTCGGCGCGCATGCCCGAGGGCACCGCGATGGCGGCGAGATCGAGCAAATTGGCGAAATTGGTGTACAGCCCCAGATTGGAGTTGAGCCTGACCGGATCGGCCTCGACTTGCGCTATGGTGTAGATCGTCGGCGCGGTCGGCACTGCCAGTACGTCAATCTTCTGCAATTCCGACAGCGCTTGCCGTTTCAGGTCCTGCAATCGGTGGGCCGCCTCAAATGCGTCGACCGCAGAATACTTGGTCCCGCTGCCGATGATGGCGCGCGTCACCGGATGCATTTCGTTCTGATGCGCGCCGAAAAATTCCCTGATCGCGGCCAGCCGCTCGGCCACCCATGGCCCCTGGTAGAGCAGCGCTGCCGTTTCGCGAAACGGCGCGTAATCGATTTCGACGATGTCTCCACCGGCGCGCGCCAGCAGCGCGCAGCTTCGCTCGAACATGCGCGCTGCTTCTCCATCGCCGCAGAAATCGAGCTGCGCTGCGGCTGGCACGCCGCAGCGGAAGCGGCCGGCCGGCGCGCGCACCGCAGCGCCGGAATGACAGGAATAGGCGTCGGCCGCGTCGTAGCCACGTGCGACCCGGTATACGTTCCACGCGTCCTCCGCGGTACCGGCGAATATCGACACGCAATCGAGCGAACGGCACGCCGGCACCACGCCGATGGCGCTGATGGCGCCGCGCGTTGGTTTGAGCCCGACAATATTGTTGAACCCCGCGGGCACGCGGCCGGAGCCCGCGGTATCGGTACCAAGGGCAAAGCTCACCAGATTGAGCGCAACCGCCACCGCGGACCCGGAACTCGAGCCTCCGGAGATATAGCGCCGGTCAAATGCGTTGGCGCAGGCGCCATAGGGCGAGCGCGTACCCACCAATCCGGTCGCGAACTGGTCGAGGTTGGTCTTGCCGATCAGGATCGCGCCGGCATCCAATAAACGCTGCACTGCGGGCGCCGTAGTGGCGGCGGCATAGCTGTAGGCGGGACATCCGGCTGTGGTCGGGCAGCCCGCGGCATCGATGTTGTCCTTAATCGCGAACGGCACTCCATAAAGCGGTAGCGATCGCGCTGCCTCGTCCGCTTCCAGGCGCTGCGCCTGCGCCAGCACCGCTTGCTCCGGCAGCCGGTAGATCCATGCATGGTAAGGCTCGCCCTCGGCGACGGCGGCGAGCACGTCACGCGCGAGTTGCACGGGCGAGAGTTGCCCGCTGCGCAAGCGCTGGCGCAAAGAAACAAGGGTCAAGCTGTAGGGAACCGGCATCGTGGCACCTGTCATTTAGTTGGTACTATCTAAGCAAAGCGTGTGCCACGCTCACGCTTGGGCAAACGCGTGGCGCAGTACTTGCTTTTGCTTTCTGGCTGCGGTTAGCTGCGACGCCACTGCGAAAACAATTTGGCGATAGGAATGACGATGACTTTATACCGGGGCATGGACCGCGCGGCGCTGGATGCCGCCTATAACAATTCGGCTGCCGTGACCGACAGCGCCGCGATGATGGCTGACTTTCAGGCGCGCAGCGACCGACTGCGCGCGGCACCTGGCTGCCAGCTCGACCTGCGCTACGGGCCGGCTGAGCGAAATCGCATCGATTATTTCGCGGCGCGCGGCGCCGGACCGCTGCTGGTATTCATTCACGGCGGCTACTGGCAGATGCGGGCGAAAGAGAATTTCAGCTTTCTCGCTGCCGGACCGCTCGCACACGGCATCCACGTCGCGTTTGTCGGCTATACCCTAGCGCCCGAAAAAAGGCTGGAGGGGATCGTGGCCGAGGTGCGCTCGGCAATCGCCTGGCTGGCGCAGCATGCCGCAGAATTCGGCAGCGATCGGGACAGGATATACGTTTCCGGCTGGTCGGCAGGCGGACACCTGACGGCGATGTGCTTGGACGAACCTGCGGTAAAAGGTGGGCTCGCGATCAGCGGCATTTACGAGCTGGAACCCATCCGCCTGTGCTATCTCAACCAGAAGCTGCAGCTGGACACTGACGAGGCGAGCCGCATGAGCCCCTTGCTTCACCTGTCTGCAAACGCCACGCCGCTTGTGCTTGCTTACGGCAGTGACGAACTCCCGGAGCTCCGTCGTCAGTCGGAGACATTCGCGGCGGCGCGTGCTCGCGCCGGCCTGCCCGGCCGGTCAGCGTGTTTGGCTGGCCACAACCATTTCACCATTCTTGAAGAACTGGCGAATCCCGCAGGCGTGCTCACGACCCTGGTACGCGAACTCGTTGCCGTCTAGGCGGCGGCGCGCACCAGTACGGTGCCATAAGTAACGCTGCGCACCAGCAGCGCACCCACCTGGCGCATCGCTTCCTGCAAATGCGGGCTCTACCCGGTTACACCCATGGCACAGCCCTTGCTTATTGTGTTGATGGTGCATCCTATCGATGCGACATCTACCGTGGAGCCAGTCATGAATAACCGTAGAAAATTGGTCAGTGTCTTTATTGCCGGTACGCTTGCTTTCAGCGCGGCGTGGTCAACACCAGCCTTTTCCGCCGATCAGGTGATCCGTGTCGGCACGCTCAAGTTGATACATGCGATCACGCCGTACTTTTACGACAAGTTCGCGCCGCCGGGCTACAAGATAGAAGTCATTCCCTTCGAGACTCCGACCGACGGCAAGAACGCGGTGGTAACACGCTCGGTGGACTTCGGCACCTATGGCCTCGCCGCGGCGACGCTGGGCGGCGCAGCGAAAGAGCCTGTCGTCGTGATCGCGGCGCAGTGCAACCGCGGCATGGCGGTGGTGGCTGGCGCGAAGTCGGCGATCAACTCGATCAAGGATCTAAAAGGCAAGAAAGTCGCAATCCTGCCGGGCTCGACACAGGAAGTCGTGATTCTTGACCGCCTGAAACAAGAGGGCATGTCGCTCAAGGATATCCAGCCGGTGCGCCTGGCGTTCAGCGAAATGGCTTCCGCGCTAGAGCGCGGCGACGTCGATGCTTACGTTGGCGCCGAGCCGGGACCCTCGATCAGCGTGGCCAAAGGCGTGGGCAAGATCGTCGAGTACCCCTATGGCACGCCGACAGGGTCGGTCAACATGGTCATGACCACGCACGAGAACATGATCAAAGAGAACCCGGAACTGGTGCGGGTATTCCTCGAGATGCACCGCAAAGCGACCGAGTATGCGATGTCGAATCGCGCCGCGTTCGTAGAGATGGCGGTGCAGAAACTCGGGCAGCCGCGCGCGACGATAGAAATTGCGGCACCCAACGTCGAACTCACCTGGAACACCGACGCCGATTGGGTGACCCGTGCCAAGTACTACGGCTCGCAAATGCTGGAGATGAAGCAGATTCGCGTTCTGCCCGACTACTCGCATTTCATCAACACCAGCTTTGTCGATGCGCTGCGCAAGAAGAAACTGTAGCTGCAACGCGATATTGCCTAGGGGCTATTTCAGATCTCCTGAAATAGCCCCATCGGGTAGAGCTCGCGGGGCAGGGGAAGGTGCGAGGTCTCTTCCACCTGGATTCGCCTTCATTTCGAAACAAACCATAAACCGGGCTCGGTCATCGTGATTCGTGCAAGCAGCAGGCTGGTGGATGCGTTGAAGACCGTGGCGGCGCCTATCGCACTCGTATTGGCGTGGCACGTCGCGGTCAACATGAGCGGCACGCGTTTGATCCCGACGCCCAGAGCAGTCGGCGTGATGCTTTGGGATTTGAGTTTTGGCGGAGTCTACGACGATGCCTTCAGCAAGACTATCCTGATTCATTTGTGGGCGTCGGCCCAGCGCGTCTACGCCGGTTTCTTCCTTGCCGCGGCGGTCGGCGTTCCCCTTGGCCTGTTGATCGGACGCGTGAAGTTGATCCGCGAGCTGCTCGACCCGACGCTGCAGCTGCTGCGCCCTGTGCCGGTAACGGCCTGGCTGCCGCTGTCGATGATCTTCTTCGGCTTGGGGCCGAATGCGGCGATTTTTCTGGTGTTCCTCGGCGCGTTCTATCCGATCGTGCTCAATACCGCCTTCGGCGTGCGCTCGATCGACGCCAAACTGTTCGAGGCCGCCACCATGTTAGGCTGCCGCGGCTCGTCGCTGTTCCGCCAGGTCGTGCTGCCGGCGTCGCTGCCGTCGATTTTCAATGGATTGCGGCTGGGCCACGGGTTTTCCTGGATTCTGATCGTGGTCGGCGAAATGACCGGCGTACCACAGGGGCTGGGCGCGCTTATCATGGACGCCCGCATGCTTTCGCGCGCCGATCTCGTCATTGCCGGCATGATCATCATCGGCCTGGCCGGTTTTATTTCCGATCGCGTCATCGTCGCCATCAACAACCGTTTGCTCGCATGGAGTCCCCAGCATCGTGTCTGATTCCCCCTTGCATCGCAGCGCGAAGCCGATACTCTCCATCAAGGGCGTGAGCAAGCGCTTCAGCATCGGCGGCCAAACGGTGGAAGCGCTGCGCGAAGTCGATCTTACGATCAGCAAAGGCGAATTCGTCTGCCTGATCGGCGCCTCCGGTTGCGGAAAATCGACGCTGCTGCGCATCATCGCCGGCTTCGAGGCGGCATCGTCGGGCACGGCCGCAATGTATGGCGCGCCGATCAGCGGACCGGGACCGGAGCGCGGCATGGTGTTCCAGGACTTCGCTTTGTTTCCGTGGCTGACAGTCCGGCAAAATATCGGATTCGGCCCCAGGCAAAATGGATGGCCCGGCGAGAGACTCGATGCGATCACTGCACGCTATATGGAGATGGTGGGCCTGACCCGATTCGCCGATTATTATCCCAGCCAGTTATCGGGCGGCATGAAACAGCGGGTCGCGATCGCGCGCGTGCTCGCCAACGACTGCGAAGTGCTGTTGATGGACGAGCCGTTCGGCGCGCTCGATGCGCTGACGCGCGAAAAGTTGCAGCAGGAGTTGCTCGAAATCTGGGAGCGCACCAAGGTGACAGTGATATTCGTCACGCACTCGGTAGAGGAAGCGGTGGTGCTTTCCGACCGCGTGGTGGTGATGACCGCGGGACCAGGGCGCATCGAGCACGACAGCCGGATTTCGCTCGCGCGCCCGCGCGAGGTGTCTGCAATCGATTTCAATCAGGTGCGTCGCGATATTACGCAACGCCTGAGCAGCCACCTTAGCTTAAGCGTCGCCGCTGCAGCATAGGCATGGCCGGTTCGTGCCCGGATCGGGTCAGCGCCGGGGGATATTCCGATGGCGGCGAGAGGAAGAAACAAGCGTGGCGCACGAAGCCAAGAATGGAAATACGGGAGGCGGCGCATGGCAATGATTCCGCGCGAGCGGGCTGAGTATTCGGCAATAGTCGATCGTCCCGTTCTCAAGTTGCCGGGCAACGCGAAGATCATCGTCTGGACCATTGTCAACCTGGAAGTCTGGGACATTGCGCGTCCAATGGCGCGACAGGTGCTTCCGGCTCCGACCGGCGCGGTGCTGCAGCCGGACGTGCCGAACTGGGCCTGGCACGAATACGGCATGCGCGTTGGCTTTTGGCGGTTCAAGACGCTTTATGACGCGCTCGACATCAAACCGACGCTCTCCATTAACGCCCGTGTCACGATCGACTATCCGCGCGTGGCGCAAGCCTGTCTCGAAAGCGGCTGGGAGTTCATGGGCCATGCCTACGAACAGATGCCTATCCACAAAGTGAAAGATCAGAAGGCCATGATCGAGCGCTCCCTGGACACGCTCGAGGCATTTGCCGGCAAGCGCCCGGTCGGCTGGCTCGGACCGGGCCTCACGCAAACCAACGAGACGCCCGATCTGCTGGCTGCGGCCGGCGTGAAATACCTAGGCGACTTTCCCTATGACGACGAGCCGACGGAGATTCAGACCGATCACGGGCCGCTGGTAACGCTTCCCTACACGGTCGAGAACAACGATATCCCGATGATGATCGTGCAACACCACGAGGCGGCTTACTGGACGCAAAAGTGCATCGACACCTTCGATCGCTATTATCTTGAAGCGGCAGAGCGTCCGAAAATCATGTCGATCGCAATCCACCCCTACATCAGCGGGCAGCCGTTCCGCATCGCATACCTCGAGAAAGTATACGAACACATTAACAAGCATGCCGGTGTATTGCACTGGAACGGCGAGCAGATACTCGAATGGTATGCCAACGCAAAGGAGGGAAGCACGGCGTGAACTGCAGCACCGACATGTTCACGCTATAGTCGAGATCATCGTTGGCCGCACCCCCCCTGGATGAGAAAACGCAATATCTGTGGGCGGTGCGCGCATGCCTGTCGGGTATACTTATTTCTGAAGGCAGCGCGGTCATGGCTTAGAGCCCATTTCAGAATTAGCGAAATGGCCTCTGATATAGGGGGGTCTGCGGGAAGGTATCTCCTCATTTTCCAATAGCTCTTAAATTTATCGTTCTCCGGGAAACCTATGCTCAATTCAATCCGTGGCACGCGCGGCATGGCTGTGGCGCCACACGCGCTTGCGGCTCAGTCGGCGCTGGCGGTGATGCGCGATGGCGGCAATGCGCTGGAGGCGATGCTCGCCGCCGCCGCGAGCATCGCCGTGGTCTATCCGCACATGAACTCGATCGGCGGCGACGCCTTCTGGCTGATCCACGTGCCAGGACAGGCTCCGCTCGCCATCGACGCTTGCGGTGCCGCTGCAGCGGCGACCACCATTGCCTGGTACGCCGAGCGCGGCATCGCCAAGAGCATCCCGTTCCGCGGCGGCCTTGCCGCGAACACGGTCGCCGGCACCGTCTCCGGCTGGAACGCCGCCTACGAATTTAGCCGTAAAGAGCTCGGGGGCAAGCTGCCACTCACGCGCCTGTTCGCCGACGCGATCCATTACGCCGAGAGCGGCATCGCGGTCACACGCAGCCAGCATGCGACCACGGCGACCAAGCTGGCCGGCTTGAAAGGCGTGCCCGGATTTGACGAAACCTATCTGGTAAACGGGGCCTCGCCGGCGATCGGCAGCGTGTTCCGGCAGCAGCGTCTGGGCGCAACGCTGAGACGCCTGGCGCAGGCGGGGCTAGACGACTTTTACCGCGGCGAACTCGCGGCCGCAAACGCGCGCGATCTTGCGGCCGCAGGCAGTCCGCTCACGCTGGACGATCTGCGCCAGCACCAGGCGCAATGGCGCACACCGCTGGCGCTCAAGCATTCCCTGGGCACGCTGTACAACATGACGCCGCCGACCCAGGGCCTGGTGTCGCTGCTGATCCTCGGCATACTCGACGTTCTCGGGATAGAAAAGCTGGATCCTGCGGGCGCCGATTACGTGCACCTGTGCGTCGAAGCGACCAAACAGGCTTTCGCCATCCGGGATCGCAGCATTACCGATCCAGCCTACATGACAACCGACGCGCAGAGCTTTCTCGAGCCGGCGGCGGTGCGTGCCCTCGCGGCCCATATAGATCGCAACAAGGCCGCGCCTTGGGGAGCAGGCAAAGGCCCGGCCGATACCGTCTGGATGGGCGTGATCGACGGCGAAGGGCGCGCGGTGACCTTCATCCAAAGCACTTATCACGAGTACGGCAGCGGCGTGGTGCTCAAAGACAGCGGCATCGTCTGGCAGAACCGCGGCTGCAGTTTCTCGCTCGACGAGCATGCCCTCAACGCGCTGCGCCCGATGAAGAGACCGTTTCATACGCTCAATCCCGCGCTGGCGCTGTTCGACGACGGCCGCAGCATGGTCTACGGCAATATGGGCGGCGACGGCCAGCCGCAGAGCCAGAGCGCGGTGTTCACCCGCTACGCGCTGTTCGGAATGAACCCGCAGGAGGCGGTGAGCGCGCCGCGCTGGCTGCTCGGACGCACCTGGGGACAGACCAGCGATACCTTGAAGCTGGAGGCGCGATTCCCGACAGCGGTGATCGAGCAGTTGCGGCGCTACGGCCACGAGGTGGAAGTGCTGCAGGCGTGGGACGAGACCATGGGCCATGCCGGGGCGATCGTGCGCCATGCCAATGGCGTGCTCGAAGGCGGCGCCGATCCGCGTTCGGACGGCGCGGTCGCAGCGTTCTGACACCGCGCCTCTCTCTACACCATCGCACAATCGGTGCGCGGGCGGAAACGCTCAGTGCGCGGACCAGTCCACCATGCCCGAGTAGGCGGTGCCCAGCACCGCTATCCCGAACGCGATGCGGTACCAGGCGAAGGGCGTAAAGTCGTGGCTGGCTATGTAGCGCAGCAGCCAGCGCACGCACAGAAAGGCGGAAAAGAAAGCCGAAACGAAGCCGACCGTCCACATGCCCCAGTCATCGAGGGAAAGCAGCGCGCGCTCTTTGTATAGCTGATAGGCCGAGGCGGCGAACAGGGTCGGGATGGCGAGAAAAAACGAAAACTCGGTCGCCGCCTTGCGCGACAATCCGAACAGCAATCCGCCGATGATGGTGGCGCCGGAGCGCGAGGTCCCGGGGATCAGCGCGAGCGCCTGAGCGAAACCCAGTTTCAGCGCGTCGGTCCAGCGCATATCCTCTACCTCGCGCACGCGTATCGTGTGCTCGCGCTTTTCCGCCCACAGGATAATGAAACCGCCGACGATGAAAGCCAGCGCCACGGGCACCGGCTGGAACAACTGCGCCTTGATCGCTTTGCCGAACGCCAGGCCCAGCACCGCGAGCGGCATGAAGGCGATCGCGAGGTTGAGCGCGAAGCGCTGCGCCGCGCGCTCGGACCCCAGGCCCGAGATTACCGCAGCTATCTTGGTCCGATATTCCCAGCACACCGCCAGGATCGCGCCGCACTGGATCACGATCTCGAACAGTTTGGCCTTTTCGTCGCTGAAGCCAAGCAGGTCGCCGGCGAGTATCAGGTGGCCGGTGCTGGACACCGGCAGGAATTCGGTAAGGCCTTCGACCACGCCGAGTATCAGCGCTTTGATGAGTATGACTTGATCCATGGGTCGGATTGTAAGCGCTGGAGCCACGCCACATACGCCAGCCCAGCAAAAATATCGGGGCTCCGGCCGGCGTCTGCATCGCCTTGATGGGGGTCGCGAAAAAACGGCGCGTTCACGCGCCGTTTTTTTTAGCCGAAAGGCTCAGGCCTTCGAATAAATCTGCGCGCCCTTATTCACGAACTCCACTGCCTTTTGTTCCATGCCCTTGGCCAGGGCCGCCTGCTCGTCCACGCCCTGCGCCGCCGCATAGTCGCGCACATCCTGGGTGATTTTCATGGAGCAGAAATGCGGGCCGCACATCGAACAGAAATGCGCGACCTTGGCGCTGTCCCGCGGCAGCGTCTCGTCGTGGAACTCGCGCGCCTTGTCCGGATCAAGACCAATATTGAATTGATCCTCCCAACGGAACTCGAAGCGCGCTTTCGACAGCGCGTTGTCGCGGATCTGCGCGCCGGGATGGCCTTTGGCCAGGTCGGCCGCGTGCGCCGCGATCTTATAGGTGATGATGCCGTCCTTGACGTCGGCCTTGTTCGGCAGGCCCAGGTGCTCTTTCGGCGTGACGTAGCAGAGCATCGCCGTGCCGTACCAGCCTATCATCGCCGCGCCTATGCCTGACGTGATGTGGTCGTAGCCGGGCGCGATGTCGGTGGTGAGCGGTCCCAGGGTATAGAACGGCGCCTCCTTGCAGTCGCGCAACTGCAGGTCCATGTTCTCCTTGATCATGTGCATCGGCACATGGCCCGGTCCTTCGATCATCACCTGCACGTCGTGCTTCCAGGCGACATCGGTGAGTTCGCCCAGCGTCTTCAACTCGCCCAGCTGCGCCTCGTCGTTGGCGTCGTAGATCGAGCCGGGGCGCAGGCCGTCGCCCAGGGAAAATGCGACGTCGTAGGCCTTCATGATGTCGCAGATGTCCTCGAAATGCGTGTAGAGGAAGCTTTCCTTGTGGTGCGCGAGGCACCACTTGGCCATGATGGAACCGCCGCGGCTGACGATGCCGGTCATGCGCTTGGCCGTCATCGGCACGTAGCGCAGCAGCACCCCGGCGTGGATGGTGAAGTAGTCCACGCCCTGCTCCGCCTGCTCGATCAGCGTGTCGCGGAAAATGTCCCAGGTGAGCTCTTCGGCCTTGCCGTCGACTTTTTCCAGCGCCTGGTAGATCGGCACGGTGCCGATGGGCACGGGCGCGTTGCGGATGATCCATTCCCGCGTTTCGTGAATGTGCTTGCCGGTCGAGAGATCCATTACCGTGTCGCCGCCCCAGCGGATCGACCAGGTCATTTTCTCGACTTCCTCGCCGATGGAGGAACCCAGCGCCGAATTGCCGATGTTGGCGTTGATCTTGACCAGGAAGTTGCGGCCGATGATCATCGGCTCGGCCTCGGGGTGATTGATATTGGCCGGAATGATGGCGCGGCCGCGCGCCACTTCGTCGCGCACGAATTGCGGCGTGATCTCCTCCGGTATGGCCGCACCGAAGTTCTGCCCCGGATGCTGGCGTCCCATGAGTTCGGCCAGTTTCGACCCCATCGGCCCGGAAGCGCGCAGGTTTTCCAGGTATTGCCGGCGCTGCAGGTTCTCGCGGATCGCGATGTATTCCATTTCCGGCGTGACCAGGCCGCGGCGCGCGTAATGCATCTGCGACACGTTCATGCCGGACTTCGCGCGCCGCGGCTTGCGCTGCAGGTTGAAGCGCAGCTCGGTGAGCTTCGGATCGCGCAGGCGCTCCACGCCGAATTTCGAGCTCGGTCCGGAAAGCGCCTCGGTGTCGCATCGCTCTTCGATCCACTTTGCGCGCAGCGGCGCCAATCCGTCGCGGATGTCAATTTTTGCGGCCGGATCAGTATAGGGTCCGGAGGTATCGTAGACGAAGATCGGCGGGTTCTTCTCGGCGCCAAAGGACGCAGGCGTATCCGCCTGGCTGATTTCGCGCATCGGCACCTGGATATCGGGCCGGCTGCCCTGCACATAGACCTTGCGCGAGTTCGGCAGCGGCTGGACCGCAGCGTCGTCCACGTGCGCGGTTGCGGCGATAAATTGGGGATTCGCGTTCATACTTCACTCCTAAGAATAGCCGCCCGCGCTCACCACTGTGCGCTGGCGTCTGCCAAAACGTTATTGCAAATCGAGCCGAAAGGGAGGCAGGCAGAATGAAGAACTGCTCACGCTTCCCTGCGGCGGCATTATCCGCATCAGGTTCAAAGGGACTCTCTCACCCGCGCCGCGGAATTCCGACTCTGCGCGCAGGACCCCTAACGTCAGGCAGTCAAGGTACCGCAATCGCTGGTGCTTTGCAATGCATCGCCCGCGCCAGCCTGGCGGCCGGTCATGCACCCTCGTCTGCAGCGAGTTCGGCCATCCGGGTCAATTGACTCGAGATCCGGAAACATATATATTACTGACCGGTCAGTTATCAATAATCGCATGAACGCTCCCGAGAAAAAACCGCTTCCCCGCTGGACCCGTCGCAAGGATGCGCGCCCCGAGGAAATCATCGCCGCCGCGCTCGACTTGTTCGTCGAGCGCGGCTACGCCAGCACGCGCCTGGACGATGTCGCCGCGCACGCGGGTGTGAGCAAGGGCACGCTATATCTGTATTTCGAGAACAAGGAAGACCTGTTCAAGGCGGTGGTGCGCGGCAACGTGCTGCCGGTGCTGCAGTATGGCGAGGACCTGGTGGAAACGTATTCGGGAAGTTCCGCCGAGCTGGTAGGCCAACTGGTTCGCGGCTGGTGGGAATTGACCGGATCGACCAAGATTGCAGGCATTCCCAAACTCATCATTGCGGAGGCCGGCAATTTTCCCGACCTCGCCAAATTCTATTACGACGAAGTGATCCTGCGTGCCCTTTCGATGTTCCGCCGGGTGCTGCAACGCGGCACCGAGGCCGGAGAGTTTCGCCAGGTCGACGTCGATCATCTGGTACGGGTGGCACTTGCGCCCCTGGTTATGCTCAGCGTATGGGGCCACTCATTCGCCTGCTGCGAGCAGGAAAGGCTGCAGCCGGAGCGCTACCTGGACGCCTATCTGGATATGTTGTTGCACAGCCTGAAAATACCCCAGGCGCCGGAGAGAAAACATGCCCGCAAGAAAAGCTAAACGCTGGTGGCTGGCTGCCGGCGGCATCGCCGTCGCAGTCATCGCCGCGGCTATGGTCACCCACGAAAACAGCATCGCCTCGGCCCAGCCCACGAGCGTGCCAGTGATCGAATTCGCGGCGAGCGACCTGGTACAGCCGCAGACACGCGAACTGCGTCTGGCGATCTCCATCACCGGAACGCTGCAGCCGCGTAACTGGACCACCGTCAAAGCCAAAGTCGCGGGCGAGTTGAAGACCATGCTGGTGCGCGAAGGCGAGACGGTCCGCGCCGGGCAGGTGCTGGCGCGCATCGACACCCAGGATGCGCAGGCCCACCTGGACGAAAAAGTTGCGGACCTCGAGGCCGGTCGCGCGCAGCTCGCCCTGGCGCAGAAGAACCGCGCCAACAACCTGGCGCTGCTGCAGCAGAAGTTCATCTCGCAAAACGCGTTCGACAATGTGCAAAGCAGCTATCAGGTGTCGGAAGCCAAGTTGAAGGCGCTGGAAGCGCAGGTCGCGCTGGCGAAGAAGGCGCTGGCCGACACCGTGGTCAGCGCGCCGCAAGCAGGCATCGTGTCGCAGCGCCTTGCCCAGCCGGGCGAAAAACTGCCTGTCGACGGCAAAATACTCACGCTGGTGGACCTCGCCGTGATGGAAGTGGAGGCGGCGGTCCCCGCGGGCGAAATACCCCGCATCCACGTCGGCCAGGAGGTGAGCTTCCGCGTCGAGGGATTCGGCGAGCGCGACTTTAGCGGCAACATAGACCGCATCAATCCGGCAACCCAAAGCGGTTCGCGCTCCATCCTGGTGTACGCCCTGTTGCCCAACCGCAACGGCGAACTCAAAGGCGGGATGTTCGCCAAAGGCAGCGTAACTCTGACCCGGATCGAATCTGCGCAAGTGCTGCCGCTTTCCGCCGTGCGCGAGGAAGGCGACAAGGCCTATGTGCTGCGCATCGCCAACGACAGGCTGGAGCAGCGCGAAGTCAAACTCGGCCTCAGGAACGAGGACGACGGCGTGGTGCAGATCGTCGACGGCCTGGACGCGCAAAACCGGATCGTTCGCGCCAACGCGGGCGGCGCGCTCACGCCCGGCGCGATAGTCAGAGTCGCGCCCGCGCGCGACTGAAGCGCCGCGCGCCCCGCCTAGGAATTCCGCGCCATGTGGTTCACCCGCATCTCGATCAAGAACCCGGTATTCGCCACCATGATGATGGCGGCGTTCCTGGTGCTCGGCCTGTTCTCCTATCAGCGGCTCGCGGTGGAGCAGTTTCCGGACATCAACTTCCCGGTGGTAGTGGTTCAAACCGAGTATCCGGGGGCGTCGCCCGAGAGCGTGGAAAGCGACATCAGCCGAAAAATCGAGGAGGCGATCAACACCATCAGCGGCATCAAGACCCTGTCTTCGCGGTCCTACGAAGGCCTGTCGGTGGTGATTGCGGAGTTCGACTTGAGCGTCGACCCGGCCGTGGCGGCGCAGGACGTGCGCGAGAAAGTGGCGGTGGTCAAGGTCGGATTCCGCAAGGAAGTGAAAGAGTCGCGCGTTACGCGCTTCAACCCTGACGACCTGCCCATCCTGTCTATTGCCGTGCGCTCGGACAGCCGGCCGCTGCGGGAACTCACCACGCTGACCGATCAGGTGATCGCCAAGCGCGTGGAAACTGCGCGCGGCGTGGGCCAGGCCACCCTGGTCGGCGGGGTAAAGCGCGAAATCCAGATCTTTCTCAAGCCTGCCGAAATGGAATCCCTGAGCGTCGGCATCGACCAGGTGATCACCGCGGTGCGCAGCGAAAACCAGGAACTGCCGGCCGGCGCGGTGACCACTCAGTCGTCGGAAAAACTGGTCCAGGTGCAGGCGCGCATCGTCCGGCCGGAACAATTCAACCGCATCATCGTCGCGCGCCGCGGCGGCCAGCCGGTGTACCTGTCGCAGGTCGCGACCGTCGTCGACGGCCAAGAGGAAGAGGAAAGCGCGGCGCTGGTAAACGGCAAGCGCGTCGTTTCGCTGGACATCATCAAGTCACAGAGCGCCAACACCATAGACACGGTGGACAACGTGATGGGGGTGGTGTCCGCGCTGAAGCAGCAGCTGCCCGCCGATGTCACGCTGGAGGTGGTGCGCGACACCTCGCGCGGCATCCGCAACTCGGTCAACAACGTCAAGCACACCCTGCTCGAAGGCGCTGCGCTGACCATACTGATCGTGTTCCTGTTCCTCAATTCGTGGCGCAGCACGGTGATCACCGGGCTCACCCTGCCGATTTCCCTGATCGGCACCTTCCTCGTCATGTATGCGGCCGGGTTCACCGTCAACATGCTGACGCTGATGGCGATGAGCCTGTGCGTGGGCCTCTTGATCGACGACGCCATCGTGGTGCGCGAAAACATCGTGCGCCACCTCGCCATGGGCAAGAGCCATCATGACGCGGCGCTCGAGGGCACCCAGGAAATCGGCCTGGCGGTGATGGCCACGACATTTTCCATCGTGGCCGTGTTCCTGCCCGTGGGCTTCATGGGCGGGATCATCGGCAGATTCTTTCATCAATTCGGCATCACCGTGGCGGCGGCGGTGTTGCTGTCGATGTTCGTCAGTTTCACCCTGGACCCGATGCTGTCCTCGATCTGGTACGACCCGGCGGCGCACGGCAAGCACGGCACGGGACGATTCTCCCGCATGCTGTCCTGGAACGAGGGGATGATCCAGCGCGTCAGCACGCGTTATTCGACCCTGCTTTCCTGGTCGCTCGCGCACAGAAAAAGCGTGATCGCGATCGCCCTGGCGAGTTTTCTCGGCGCTTTCGCCCTGGTACCGAAGATAGGCTCGGAATTCGTGCCCGAGGCCGATCTGGCCGAAATCATGGTGCAATTGAACACCCCGGTCGGGTCTTCGCTCGAATTCACCCAGGGCAAGGTGCAACAAGCCGAAGCCGTTCTGCGCGAATTTCCCGAGGTGATCTATACCTACGCTACGGTCAACACCGGGACCACGCCTGGAAAGAACTACGCCACCGTGTTCGTCAAACTGACGGACCGCAGCGAGCGCGCCGCGAACCTGAAGCAGCTGCAAGAGCCGATGCGCAAACGCTTGCAGCAGATCGCCGGCATCGAAGTCACCAACCTCGGCGTCTATGCCCCGGTGGGCAGCGGCAAGCCGCTGCAGGTCTCGGTGCAAGGGGCAGACATGGCGGAAATAGAACGCCTGTCGCGGCAGGTGCGGGCGACCATGGAAAAGATAACCGGCCTGGTGGATATCGATTCCAGTCTCAAGGCGGCCAAGCCCACTGTGGCCGTGCGCATCGACCGCGAACTGGCGAGCGACCTCGGCGTGAGCGTGGGCAAGATAGGCGAAGCCCTGCGGCCGCTGCTTGCGGGCGAGGCGGTCTCCAGCTGGAAAGCGCCCGACGACGAGAACTACGACGTGAAAGTGCGGCTGCCGAAAAGCGGGCGCGAAAACCTGGGCGATCTGGGACGGATATACATCGCCAGCAATCAGGCCGGTGCGGACGGCAATCCGAAAATGGTCGCGCTGCGCCAGGTCGCGGAGTTTGTGCCCACTCTCGGCGCCACCCAGATCAATCGCAAAGACCTTACGCGGGAGGTGCTGGTCACCGCGAACGCGCTAGGCCGCCCCGCCGGAGACCTCGGCAAGGAAATCGCCACCCAGCTCGCCAAAATCCCGACCCAGCCGGGCTATCGCTTCGTCATGGGCGGCTCGACCAAGGATATCCAGGAGACCATGGGCTACGCGCTGTCCGCGCTGGTCCTGGCGGTGATATTCATCTACCTGATACTCGCCAGCCAGTTCGGCTCGTTCCTGCAGCCGGTGGCCATCATGATGTCGCTGCCGCTGTCTTTGATCGGCGTGCTACTCGCGCTCCTGATCGCGCGCTCGACGTTGAATATTTTTTCCATCATCGGTTTTGTCATGCTGATGGGCCTGGTGACCAAGAACGCCATCCTGCTGGTCGATTTCACCAACCAACTGCGTGCGGGCGGCCAGGACCGCGCCCACGCCATACTCGAGGCCGGGCGCATCCGGCTGCGGCCTATCCTGATGACCACCTTCGCCATGGTGTTCGGCATGATTCCCCTGGCGCTGGGCATAGGCGAGGGCTCGGAGCAGCGCGCGCCCATGGCGCACGCCGTAATCGGCGGCATCATCACTTCCACGCTGCTCACCCTGATCGTGGTGCCGGTCATCTACACCTATCTGGACGATCTTGCGCACTGGGCGCAGAATAAGTTCGGTTCCAGAGGCGCAGCGGACGCCGCAAGCCCCAAGCGCGATGCGCAAGGCGCTGCCTAAAATGCTCAAAACTCCGGCCCCTGGAGACTCTGCCGCCAGGCCCGACTAGGCGGCGCAAGGTATGTGACAAGGGTCACAAGGAAGCCGTACAAACGATGCTAAAATCCTCAACTGTCAAACCACCTGCGCGAGCCGATCTGCCATGAACGTCGAACAAGCCCGTCTGAACATGATCGAGTACCATATCCGCCCGTGGGAGGTGCTGGACCAGGAAGTGCTAGATTTGCTCTATGCGGTCAAACGCGAGGATTTTGCGCCCGCCGCCTATCGCCTGCTCGCCTTCTCCGATCTGGAAATCCCCATAGGGCAGGGCGAATGCATGTGGCAGCCCAAGCTTGAGGCACGCGTGTTGCAGGCACTGGCGGTGAAGCCGACCGACCAGGCGCTCGAAATCGGAACCGGTTCCGGCTATTTCACTGCGCTGCTGGCGCGACTCGCGCAGCATGTCTACAGCGTGGAGATCCGCCCGGAACTCAAGGCGCTGGGCGAGGCCAATCTGCGCCGTGCCGGCGTGACCAATGTGACGCTAGAACTCGGCGATGCCGCACGCGGCTGGACCAAACACGCGCCCTACGACATCATCGTACTCACCGGCTCGACACCGGAATTGCCGCCGCAGCTGCTGCAGCAGATGAAACCCGGCGCGCGCCTGTTCGCGGTCGTCGGCAATCCGCCGGTGATGGCGGCCCGGCTGGTCACCTGCGCCGGCGAGGGAGTGTATAACTCCATCGATCTGCTGGAAACGCAAATTGCGCCGCTGACCAACGCGCTCGAGGGCGAGCGCTTCAGCTTCTGACCATGACGCAAATCACGCCGCAAAGCCTGCAGCAATGGCTGACCGACACAGCCCGCAAGCCGCCGGTTCTATTGGACGTGCGCGAGCCCTGGGAATACCAGAACTGCCACATCGACGGGTCCGTGCTGGCGCCGATGAACACCATCCCCGCACGAGTGCAGGAACTCGATCGGGAGACCGATACCGTGGTGATCTGCCATCATGGCGCTCGCAGTTACCAAGTGGGGATGTTTCTGGAGCGCAACGGCTTTTCCAATCTGTACAACCTGCAGGGTGGAGTGAATGCCTGGGCCGACCAGGTCGAACCCACGATGCCTAGATACTGAGCCCGACATGAAACGACACGCGATTTTCCTCGCCATCCTTGCGTTCAGCCAGCCGCTCACCGCTGCGGATCTGCTGCAGACCTACCGCGAAGCGCGTGCCAATGATCCGGTGTACGCCTCGGCGCGTGCCGCGCGCGATGCGGGGCGCGAATATATGCCGCTGGGATTGGCGCCATTGCTGCCGACGATCAGCGCCAGTGCGTTCACTCAGATGAACGACATCAACATCGATTTCCGCGGGCCGGTTCCATCCTCGACGCGCAACGGCAACACCAACGGCTACAGCGTGTCGCTGACGCAGCCTTTGTTCAACTGGCAGAACATCATGGTGTACAAGGAGGCCGGGTTCAGGGTGGCGCAGGCTGAAGCCCTGTTCGGGCAGGCGGCACAGGATCTGATCGTGCGCGTCGCGCAGGCTTATTTCGATGTGCTCGCCTCCCAGGACAGCCTGGCATTCATCCAGGCGCAGAAGACCGCCATCTCCGAACAACTGGCGCAGGCCAAGCGCAATTTCGAGGTGGGCACGGCCACGATCACCGACACGCACGAGGCGCAGGCGCGTTTCGACCTTGCCTCCAGCCAGGAAATCGCCGCGCAGAGCGACCTTGAAATCAAGAAAAGCGCGCTGCAGCAGATCATAGGCAAGATTCCCGAAAAGCTTACCCCGCTCAAGCCTGCGACCGAACTCAGCCCGCCCAAGCCCAGCGCGATCGAGCCCTGGGTCGCCAGCGCCGAAGAGCAGAATTTCACGGTACTCATCCAGCAGGCCGGGCTGGAGATTGCCTCGCGCGAGATCGAGCGCAACCGCGCCGGCCACTATCCTTTGCTCAATTTGGTAGGCAGCTACGGCAGCAATTCGGCGAGCATCAGCACGATCGGCACGCAGAGCATAGGCACAGACAGCACCAGCCGTACCATTGGATTGCAGCTTGCGATCCCCCTGTATGCGGGCGGCGGCGTCAATGCGCTGGTGCGCCAAGCGATCGCGAATCAGGACAAGGCGCGCCAGGATCTCGAGACTGCGCGCCGCAGCGCGGCACAAACGGCGCGCCAGGCCTACCTCGGGGTCACCAACGGCATGGCGCAGGTGGGCGCCCTGGAGCAGGCGCTGATTTCCAGCCAGAGCGCGTTGGATTCGAACAAGCTCGGTTACGAGGTGGGCGTGCGCATCAATATCGACGTGCTGAACGCCCAGCAGCAGCTGTTCTCGACCAAGCGCGACCTGTCCAAAGCGCGCTACGACACGCTGGTGAACGGGCTCAGGCTCAAGGCCGCTGCGGGTACGCTGACTGAGGAAGACCTGGAAGCGGTCAACCGCCTGCTCGGCACCAACTGAAAGCGGGCTAAACGCGGTTTTCCAGCAAGCGCTCGCAGATCGCCAGGTTGCGCGCCGTCGCCCCTTGATGCGCGCGGCTGAAGGCGAGCGCCGCCTGTGACATCCGCGCCAAAACCGCCTGATCGCCCAGCAACTCCCCGGCCCGCGCACCCAGCATGACCGCGTCGGCGACCTCGACCGCCGCACCCGCCGCCAACGCCAGCCTCGACGCTTCGGCGAAGTTGTACATATGCGGGCCGAACAGCAGCGGACGGCCGACGGCGCAGGCCTCGATCAGGTTCTGCCCGCCGTAGGGCAACAGACTGCCGCCGATGAAAGCCAGATCGCAGGCGGTGTAATAAGCCGCCATTTCCCCCATGCTGTCGCCGAGCAGCACGCTGCAATCGGCCGACAGCGCGCGGTTGTCGCTGCGGCGCTGGTAACTCAAGTTGCGCTTGGCCAGCAAGCGCACGACTTCGTCGAAGCGCTGCGGATGGCGCGGCACCAAGAGCAGCAACAGTCCCTCGATGCGGATGCGCGAGTACGCATCCAGGACCAGCGCTTCCTCGCCCTCGCGCGTGCTCGCCGCCAGCAATACCGGCCGCGGGCCTATGCGCTGCTTCAGCTGCGCGCCCAGGGCCAGCAGCTGCGGCGCCAGGGCGACGTCGAATTTCAGATTTCCCGTCACCTCGACCCCACGCGCGCCCAAGCGCGCGAGGCGATCCGCGTCCTCGCGGGTTTGGGCGCTCACCGCAGCCAGACCGCCGAGCGCGGCGCGGGTGAGCGGCGCCACCCATGCGTAGCCGCGCGCCGATTTTTCGGACAGCCGCGCATTGGCGAGCAGCAGCGGCACGCCCAGGCGTGCGCAGCCTTCGATCAGATTGAACCAGATTTCGGTTTCCATGAGGATGCCCAGGCGCGGTTTGAACCGCGCGAGAAAGCGTGCCACGGCACTAGGATAATCATAGGGCAGGTAGACGATGGTCGCTGCGCCGCCGAACAGTTGCTGCGCGGTTTCGCGCCCGGTGGGGGTCATTTGCGTGAGCACCAGTTCACACCCGGGATAGCGTGCGGCCAGCGCACGCAGCAGCGGTTCGGCAGCGCGTGTTTCGCCCACCGACACCGCATGCAGCCAGATCACCGGCCGCGCCGGCCTCACCTGATACCAGCCGAAACGTTCGCTGATGTGCTCGCGATAGCCCGGCTGACGCCGGCCGCGCCACCACAGGTGTGCGAGCGCCCAGGGGAAGGACAGCCAGAGCAGCGTCCGATAAGCGAGGCGCCAGATCACGCCGCGTCCCCGCCGGCGACCTCATGCAAGGCGGCAAGCACCTCAGCCACCTCCGGCGCCCTCCGGGCGCCTCCCAGATTGCGCACCGGAGCGCCCTGACCGGCAGACACGCCATACAGTCCCGGGTCCGTGCCACAGAAAATCGCCACCACTGGACGGCCCAGGGCTGTTGCCAAATGGCTCAGGCCGGTATCGACGCCGATCACCGCCTGCGCGCCGGCGAGCAGGCCGGTGATGCCGGGAATACTGAGTGCGGGCGGCACCGTCGCGGCGGGCAGCGCACGCGCGATGCGCTCGCTGCGCGCGTGCTCCACGGCATTGCCCCAGGGCAGCACCAGCGCATAGCCCTGCCGCGCGAGTTCGCCCCCGAGCCGCTCCCAAGCGCGTTCCGGCCACAACTTTTCGGGGCGGCCGGTCGCATGCAGCAACACGCAGTAAGGCCCGGGCGCTATCCTTGCCGCAGCCGCAGCCGCAGGCGCAGCGATGCCGTAATCGAACTGAGCCGGCAGCGCGTAGCCCAGCGCCAGCGCGGCGAGACGCCGGTTGCGCGCGATCGCATGCAAATCCCGCGCTACCGCGTGGGTGACGTCGTAGAACTTGGCCGCCAGCGGCTCGCGCGCGCTGGCGGCGGTATAGCCGTGGCGCGCGCCGGAAGCGGCCCGGGCGAGCAGCGCGCTCTTGATCAGCCCCTGGGTATCGATGACGCAGTCGTAACGCATGCCCGACAGCGCCTGGCGGAACTGGCCGAGCTCGCGCCAGTGGGCCGGCTTGAACACATTCCCGCGCCAGCGCCGCAGCGCCACCGGAATCGCGCGGTGCACCCCGGGATGCATGCCGACGATGTCGCGATAAGCCTCCTCCACCACCCAGTCGATGCGCGCACGCGGGAACCGCTTGCGGATGTCGCTCACCACCGGCAGGTTGTGCACCACGTCGCCGAGCGAAGAAGTTTTGATGAGCAGGATATTGGGCATCGGTTGGGAATGCGGCGGGCTTTGTTAGAATGCAGCCAGCGGCAAATTATAAGGTATCCGATCCCTTGTCCTCTCAGCCATTGTCCGTCGTCATTATCACCAAGAACGCGGCAACCCAGCTTGCCGCCTGCCTGGAGAGCGTCGCCTTCGCCGAGGAGACGCTGGTGGTCGATGGCGGATCGAGCGATGGCACCGCCGAACTCGCCGCGCAGCGCGGGGCCCGCGTGCTACAGAAGGAATGGCTGGGCTTCGGCCCGCAGAAACAGTTCGCGGTCCAGGCGGCGCGCCACGACTGGGTGCTGTGCCTGGACGCGGACGAGCGCGTGAGCGCGCCCTTGCGCACGAGCATACTCGTGGCGCTGGCCGCACCTGCGGCGCTGGCCTACGCGATGCCGCGCTGCAACCGCTTCATGGGGCGCTGGCTCAGGCATGGCGAAGGCTATCCGGACTGGAGCCTGCGCCTGTTCGACCGCCGGCATGCGCGCTGGAGCGACGATGCGGTGCATGAGAAGGTGCTCACCGACGCGCCGGTGGCGCGCATCCGGGGAGACCTGCTGCACGATAGCGCGGAAACGCTGGCTGGCTATCTGGACAAACAGAACCGCTATACCAGCATGCAGGCCGAAGCCCTGTTCAAAGCCGGGAAACACGCAAGCGCGGCTCAGCTACTGTTGTCGCCGGCGCTGCGCTTTTTCAAATTCTATGTGCTGCGCCTGGGCTGGCTCGACGGGATACCCGGACTGGTGCACATCGCCATCGGCTGCGGCAACAGTTTCCACAAATACGCCAAACTGATGGCGCTGCAGCGCGGCGCTTGACGCGAGCCGGTAGTCCGCGGGGCGGCCCAGGTCCGATACGCGCTGGAAACCGCGCAAAAACGTTGGTGCCGCACTCGGGCGGAACGCAACCCGACCCGCCGAAGCAATTCAACTCACTGAACCACATGGCGATTGCAGCTATACTCGGCAGGAATTTCGGACTGAACCTGCGACCCATTTTCGCACCCCGGCCACTTTGAGCATAAGCGACACCCTGGATCCGAACCGTATCCGCCGCGTCCTAGTCACCAAGCTGCGCCATCATGGCGACGTTCTGCTCGCCAGCCCGGTGCTGGCCGCGCTCAAACGGCATTTGCCGGATGCTGAGATCGACGCCCTGGTCTATCAGGACACGCGCGATATGCTTTCCGAACACCCGGCACTAAGCCAGTTGCATCTGGTCACCAAACGCGGCTCCCTGCTGACGGAGTGGCGCCTGCTCCAGTCCTTGCGCTCACGCCGTTACGACCTCCTGGTCCACCTAACCAGCAGCGCGCGCGGCGCATGGCTGGCGCGAGTTTTGCGGCCGACGGTCTCGGTAGCGCCCATCCACCCGGGCAAGCTGTATCGCAACAGCTTCACCCATCTCTACCCGGCCCAGCCCAGGGGGCGCCACCTGGTCGAATACAATCTCGATGCGCTGCGCCGGATCGGGTTTTGGCCGGAGGACGCGGACAAGAAACTGGTATTGGTCGCAGGCGCGGACGCCGAACGCAGCGTGGATCAGCATTTGCGCGATCTCGGCCTGGAAAGCGGCAAGTTCATTCTGATCCATCCGGCCTCACGCTGGCAGTTCAAGTGCTGGCCCGAGGAAAAAATGGCAGAGCTGGCGACACGCCTGGCCGAGCGCGGCCACCCCTTGCTGTTCACCAGCGGTCCCGATGCCGAGGAGACCGGGATGATCCAGCGCATTCTCGAGCGCCTGCCCTTCCCGGCCCCGAGTCTTGCGGGCAGGCTGACACTGAAAGAACTGGCCGCGCTGACCGCGCGCGCGCGCCTGTTCATCGGCATGGACTCGGCGCCCATGCACATCGCCGCAGCAGTAGGCACGCCGGTGGTTGCGCTGTTCGGTCCGAGCGGCGAGATTATCTGGGGCCCGTGGCAGGTGCCGGCCCGGGTCCTGACTTCGGACCATTCCTGCCGACCCTGCGGCCTCGACGGCTGCGGCGGCAGCAAGCGCAGCGCATGCCTGGAAATCATCCCGACGGACCGTGTGCTGCACGCGGCGCTGGAATTGATGGAGCAGGCGCGTTGAAAGCAGCGGAACGCGCTGCATGAACATCCTCCACACCGAAGCCTCCTGCGGTTGGGGCGGCCAGGAAATCCGCATCCTGGAAGAAGCGCGCGGCCTGATCGCGCGCGGCCATTCTGTCAGCCTGGCCTGCCCGCCCGAGGCGCGGATCTTTTCCGAGGCGGGGCGCTATGGCGTACCGGCCGTCGCCTTGCCTATAGGCCGCAAGCGCTTGGGCGGCCTGATTGCACTGCGCGCTTACATCGCGCGCCACCGGCCCGATGTCATCAATAGCCACAGCTCCACCGACACCTGGCTGACCGCGCTGGCGCGGCTGTTCCTTGCGGCGCCGCCGCCGCTGGTGCGCACGCGTCACATCTCCGCGCCGGTTCCGCGCAATGCCGCGTCCCGCTGGCTTTACACCCGGGCGGCGACGCACATCGTCACCACCGGCGAACGCCTGCGCGAGACCTTGATCCGAGAAATCGGCGTTCCGGGTGAGCGGGTCACCTCCATTCCGACCGGCATCGACCCGCAACGCTTCCTGCCCGGAGACCGCCTCGCCGCGCGCCGGGAACTCGGACTGGCGCCCGAACTGCGCTATATCGGCATCGTCGCCACGTTACGCAGCTGGAAGGGCCACCTGTATCTGCTCGAGGCGTTCGCCCAGCTCGCGAACTCGGACGCGATGCTGCTCATCGTTGGCGAGGGGCCGATGCGCGGCCCGATCGAGGCGAAAATCGCCGAACTGCGGCTCAGCCAACGCGTGCGGCTTTCCGGCCAACAGGAGAAACCGGAAGATTGGCTGCGCGCGCTCGATATTTTCTGTCTTCCTTCCTACGCCAACGAAGGCGTACCACAGGCGATACTTCAGGCCATGCTGGCTGGCCTGCCCATAGTCACCACACCTGTCGGTGCCATACTCGAAGCGGTAAGCGACGGGGAAACGGCGCTGGTCGTGCCGCCCAAGGATGCCGCCGGCCTGGCTGGCGCCATCGATAGACTGATGCAGGATCCGAAGCTGGCGGCACACCTGGGCCGTGCTGCCCGAGAGCGGGCGCTGGAACGATACTCGCGCGAAATCATGCTCGATCGCATGGAAGGCATATTTCGCAACGCTCTCAAGGGGGGGCGACAATGAGCTTTGACTGGACACGCATTTCGGACGACCCGAACAACCCCGCAGCAAAAGCCGAAGCGCGCATCCTGCTGCCGCTGTTGCGCAAAGTGCATACCGACACCGACCTGACCGGATTTGTCGAACGGGCCGTCGCCGGCAAGCGTGTGCTCGACATCGGCGTCGTCTCCCACAGCGCCCGCTATTTCGACGAGCCCGGGTGGCGCCACGGCCGCATCCACCGGGCGGCGGGATACTGCGTCGGCCTGGACATCCTCGAACCGCTGGTCGCGGAATTGAACCAGCGCGGATTCAACGTCCGCTGCGTAGACGCGACCTCGGCGCTGGACCTGGGTGAGCGCTTCGATGCGATATTCATCGGCGATGTCATGGAGCATGTCGACAACCCCTCCGCCCTGCTGTTATTCGCCAAGCGCCACTTGGCGAGGGGAGGCCGCATTCTTGCGGCAACGCCGAATCCCTTCAGCCGCAAGTTCGTTCGCCAGTTCTTCCGCCAGGGTGTCGTCGTGGTGAACCTCGATCACATGGCCTGGTTCACCCCGACCATGGCGCTTGAAATCAGCCGCCGCATCGGGCTGCGCCTCAGCGCCTATCATCTGGTCAAGCCGATCAGCGGTTTCGGCGGCGCGATCAAGAAAATGGCCTGGCGCCTCGGTGTTTCCCCGGTCGAATACTCCTTCCCCGACTACCTGTTCGAGTTCACGCTGCCGGAAGAATAGGCATGTCTGTCCTCGATCCGCCGCCAGCCAACATACTTTTCATTGCCGTCTCGCGCATCGGCGATACGCTGTTCGCCACTCCGACTATCCGCGCGATAGCCGCAGCGCATCCGGCTGCGCGCATTGCCGTGCTGGCCCACCCCAAGCGCGCCGAAGTCCTCGAGCATCTGCCTTTCGTGCACCGCGTCGGCAGCATCACCAAGGGACGCGCGGCCTGGCGTGGTTGGTTCGGCGGGAAGTCTTTCGATCTTGCTTTCGTCCTCGGCTTCGACCAAGCCCTGGTGGCCTACGCCCTGAGAGTGTCGAAGCGGGTCGTGGCCTTCGAGCAGAAACCGGCCGCGCTCAACCGTAAGCTCAGCTGCGCCGTCAAGCGCCCGCCATTTCAGAGCGAGCACGCCGTCATCCAACTCCTGCGCCTGCCTGCAGCGGTCGGGATTCCTCCGGCCGGTTTGCGCATCGCCTTTGAGCCTACCCGCGAAGAAACCGCAGCCGCCCGCCAGCGCCTGAAGGATGCCCGCATAGCCGACAAGCGGCCGCTGATCGGCCTGCAAGTCGCCAGTTTCGCCACCAAATCCTACCGCGACTGGCCGATCGAGAGTTTTGCCGCGCTGTGCGATCGCGTCACTGCGCGCTGGCCCGAGGCCCGCTTCCTCATCTATGGCGGGGCCGCAGAAATACAGCGAACCGGCTGGTTGAAACAAGGCCTAGGCGAACGCGCCGCGCTGTTCGCCGGCAAATTGACCTTGCGCGAGACCGCGGCGCTGATGACACTGACCGATCTTTACGTCGGGGTCGATACCGGACCCACCCACATCATGAGCGCGTTCGATATTCCGCTGGTCGCGCTCTACCACTGCATCTCGCCCTCCACGCTCACCGGACCTCTCGCGCACCCCTGCGCCTATCTGATCGACCACCCCGCGGCTCGCGCGCACTGCACCGAAACGAGCGCGATGACGGATATTCATGTCGACACCGTCTTCGCGCAGGTCGAGCGCGCGCTGAGCGAACATCCTCCAGGCCGGCGATGAGATTCGTTTTCGTGGTCACCAATCTGGCCGGCGGCGGTGCCGAAAAAGCCGTCATCAAGCTGGCTTCCGGCCTGGCCGGCAGGGGCCACGATGTCGAAATCGCGCTGCTGGAAGACCGCATCGAACATGCGCGGCCGCAAGGGGTAAGCGTGGCGGCACTGACGACGCAGGCATCCAAGGGCTGGCTGGGAAAACGCCTGCTTGCGCGGCGCCTGACCCGGCATTTGTCCACGCCCTGGAATCTTCTGGTGTCCACGCTGCCCTTCGCCGACGAAGTGACTGCGCTGGCCAGGCTGCCCCGCCACTGGTGCCGCATCGCCAATACCCTGTCCAGCGAAGTCGTCAAACTAGCGGCCGAGCATCCGTCCAAGGCAAACCGACGGCTGAGACGCTATCGGCGCCTGTATGCAAACCGGCCGCTGATCGCTGTCTCGACCGGCGTCGCGAACGACCTTCGCCACGCGATCGGCGTGAACGGTCCGGTAGAGATCATTCCCAATCCTTTCGACTTCGCGGCCATGCGCCGGGCTGCCGGCATGGCAACACCCGAACTGCCGGCTCGATCCTACGTCCTTCATGTCGGCCGCTTTGCCCCGCAGAAGCGCCATGACCTGCTGCTGGACGCCTGGACGCGGGTCGGCGCCGATCGCTTGCTGGTATTGCTGTGCGCGCCCGACGCCGAACTCCAGGCCATGATAGACAACCGCGGCCTAGGTGATCGCGTGTTCATTGCCGGATTCCAGGTCAATCCCTACCCCTGGATCGCCGGCGCCGATCTGCTGGTGCTCTGTTCCGACCATGAAGGCCTGCCCAATGTCTTGATCGAGGCGCTGGCCTGCGGTACGCCCGCGGTAAGCACGGATTGTCCGTCCGGGCCACGGGAGATACTGGCGGCGTTTCCGCAATGCCTCGTACCCTGCGGCGACGCAGCGGCGCTGGCGCAGGCGATTTCCGACAATCTTGCCTCCCCGATCGCCCCGGACGAGGCGGATCTCTCCCGCTACGAGATGAGCAGCGTGGTCGCGGCGTACGAACGCCTGGCGGGGCAAGGCTAGACGATGTGCGGCATACTCGGCACCGTCGGCACCCGTTGGCGCGAACAGGTTCAAGGCGCCCTGGACACCCTGCAAGCGCGCGGTCCGGATGGGCACGGCGTGGTGGACGCAGGCGCGGCGGTGTTCGGGCATCGCCGCCTCGCCATCATCGACCTGGCCGGGGGCGCCCAGCCGATGCAAAGCGAAGACCGCCGCTGGACCCTGGCGTTCAACGGCGAGATCTACAACTTCCGGGAACTGCGCGCGGATCTGGAGGCCCAGGGTTGGCCGTTCCGCACCCATTCCGATACCGAGGTGCTGTTGCACGGCTGGCGCGCCTGGGGCGAACAGCTGCTGGACCGCCTGGACGGCATTTACGCCTTCGCCCTGTGGGATGCGACGACGAAGCGCGTAGTGCTGGCGCGCGACCGCGTCGGGGTCAAACCGCTGTTCTACGCCGCGTTGGACGGCGGGCTGATCTTCGCTTCCACGCTCGCGCCTTTTTTCGCCCTTCCGGGCTTTCCGCGCCGGCTGGACCATGAAGCCCTGCGCGACTATCTCGCATGCCAGGCGGTGCAATCGCCGCATTCCTTGCTGCGCGATGTGCGGCAGTTGCCGCCCGCTAGCCTGCTGCAGTTCGACTACGAAGGCAGCAAACTCGCGCTGCGCCGCTACTGGCGGCCGGCCGCGCCACGCACGCCCGCGCCGGCGTTCGACGACGCCTTGCAGGCGGTGGACGCAGCGGTGCGCGAAAGCGTGCGCCGGCAGATGGTGGCGGATGTGCCGCTGGGCGCCTTCCTCTCCGGCGGCATAGACTCCAGCCTGATGGTGCATTACATGGCCGAAGCGGGCGTGCGGCCGCTGAAGACCTTCAACATCCGCTTTCCGCAGGCGGGCTTCGACGAAACGTCGGCCGCGCGCGCGGTCGCCAGCCACTATGCCACCGAACACACGGTAATCGATGCGCCGACGATAGACGCCGCCGCCTTCGAAGCCGCGATTGCCGCGCTCGACCAGCCCTTGGCCGACCCCGCCTACGTGGCGACCAACGAGCTGTCCCGCCTCACGCGACGCGCCGTCACCGTGGCCATCAGCGGCGATGGCGGCGACGAGCTGTTCGCCGGCTACCCGCGATTCGCGCAGACCGAAGCGCGCTTTCCCGACAGCCTAGCCCGCCGCCTGCTGCGCAGCGGCACGCGCGCCGGCTGGCTGCCGGGCGAGCTGCTGCGCCGCGGCCTGGCCGGACGCGACATGCTGCTCTACCGGCAGGTCGAGCTGGGTCCGTTTCCGCGCTCGCGCAAGGACCTGGCGCGCTATCTCACTCCGGCCGCCTTGGCCGCCTGCCGGCCGCAGGACACCCTGGAACTGTGGCGCAGCCTGACCCTGGAGTACGGACGCGGCATGGACACGGCCAGCCTGATGCGCGCCGATCTCTGGACCTATCTATCCGAGGATTGCCTGGTCAAGACCGACCGGGCGAGCATGAATCAGAGTCTGGAAGTGCGCGTGCCGCTGCTGGGCAACCCGGTGCTGGACCTGGTCTTGGACTGGCCGGCCAGCGTGCATTACGACACCGATGGCGGCAAGGCGCTGCTGCGCGCCCTGGCCCGGCGACATTTGCCGGAGGCCGTGTGGAACCGGCCGAAACACGGCTTTTCCGTACCCTTGCAGCACTATATGAACGGACAATGGAACGCGGCTTGCGAGCATTACATCGCCCGCTGCGATGAACTGGCGCCCTTCCTGGACGCCTCGGCGGTGCAGCAACTGTGGCAGGCAGCGAAACAAGGCCGCGCATCGCGGCGCTTGGCTTACACCTTCGTGGTGCTGCTGATCTGGCTGGCCGGACACACTATTTCGAGCAATTGAAGAGAACAAGTCATGATCAGACCCGGCGGGAAATCCGAAAAACGCATCAAACGCATCCTCTGGCATTTTCCGAAAGGCGAGTATTCGACCAACTTCGGCGTGCAGCTGCCGATCAAGCACCCGGCGATCACGCCGCCTATACTCAAGGACATTTTCTTCGGCGTGTACGAGTCCAAAGAGGCCGAACTGGTGCAGAAGAAGCTCGCCGCCGATGACGTGGTGATGGAGGTCGGCGCCGGCATCGGTTTCCTCTCCGCGCTGAGCGCAAAAGTCGTCGGCAGCGAGCATGTATTCGCCTACGAGGCCAACCCGCAATTGATGACCGTCATCAAGCAGGTGCATGAACTCAACCAGGTCGCACCGACCGTGAGCAACGTGCTGCTGGGCGACGGCGAGGGCGAGCGCACGTTCTGGCTGGAAAAGGATTACTGGGCTTCCTCGCTGATCCAGGGGTCCAGCGACGCCACCCCCATCCGGGTCAGGCAGATCGACCTCAATCAGGAAATCCGGCGCGTCGGACCCAGCTTCATGATCCTAGACATCGAGGGCGGCGAATACGAGTTTCTGCGCCATGCGCGGCTGGACCCGATCCGCAAGCTGGTGATCGAGGTCCACCCTCATGTCCTCGGCTACACCCGGATCTCGGAAATGCTGGGCTGGCTGTTCGCCGCCGGCTTTGCCCTGGACCTGGGCAACATGCGCAAGAACGTGTTCTATCTGTTCAAGAAGGGGAGGCATGAGTAGGGAGCCGGGGCCCCGCGCAACGGGGATGCGACCGGCCGCGATTGCCACCGGACGCCGACCGTGCCAACGCGCGCACCGCGACTCCGGAACCGAGGCGGCGGCTTGAGTCCACAGCTCAGCCTGGTGGTGCCGGTGTACAACGTGGCACCTTTTCTGGAGCGCTGCCTGGCGAGCCTGGCTGCACAGAACCTGGACGGCATGGAAATCGTGCTGGTCGACGACGGATCCACCGACGACTGCCCGGCGATTCTCGCCCGCTATGCCGCGCAGCATGCCGAAATGCGCGTCATCCGCCAGGAAAACGGCGGTCTTTCCGCCGCGCGCAATACCGGGCTGGACCATATTCGTGGGGAGTACCTGGCGTTCGTCGATTCCGACGACTGGATCGCACCCGACTACTACCGTCGACTGCTCGAACTCGCGCGCGCGAACCATCTGGATCTGGCGCACGGCAATGCGATGTATCACTTCGAGGGCCGCCGAGAAGACCACCCCATCTATCGCGATGCCTTGCCCACCGGGGTCATGCCGGGGCGCGAGGTGCTGCGCCGCCGCCTGGCGGACAAGACTTTCCTGCACATGGTCTGGATGCATCTGTACCGGCGCGACTTCATCGAGCGTCTGGGGATACGCTTCGTGCCGCGTCTGATCCACGAAGACGTGCTGTGGACCACGCGCGCATTTCTGCAAGCCGAGCGCGTCGCTTACGACCCCACGCCGGGCTATTTCTACCGGCAACGCGTCCGGCCTCTGGCTGCGGACATCATGGACCAGCGCCTGGATGCTGTGATCGCGAGCTCGGTGCACAACGCACGCGGCCTGGCCGAACTGGCTGCGCCGCTAGTTGCGGACCCCGAACTTCAAGGGCTGCTGCGCTGGCAGTTGGTGGACGGCGGACTGTCCATTTTCCATAAGCTGCGCAAAATACGCTCGGCCGAACTGCGCCGCAGACTCTACCGCCAGTTGCGCCGCGACGGGGTCTACGCCCTGCTGTGGAACAACGCCACCATCCCCGCGCAGCGCCGCCGCATCGCGCGCGCCTGGCTGAAGAGTTGGGTGGCATGACACACTGCTATCAGGTCAACCTTCAAGCCGGCTGGGGCGGCGGCGAGGTCTATACCGCTTTTTTTGCCCGCGCGCTGGCCGGGCTCGGCATACGCACTGTGCTGTTCGCCCAGGCCAACGTCCCCTACTGGCGGGCACAGTTGCCCGCCGGCAGTGAAGTGGTCCGCGTCGCGGGCGGCAACGAATTGGCGGCGGCGATCCATGCACGCATACCCCCCGGCGAGCGCGCCTGGCTGGTGTTCCACACCCCGGTTAACGCGACCCAGCTCGCACCGCTTACCGCCGCCGGACACCTGCTTTCCTGCTTCGCCCATATGCCGCTCTACGGCCGCAACCCGGATGCGCTGCTGCCCTACGACTTGGTGATCCCGGTATCCGGCCACGTGCTCGCCAGTCTCCATGCCCATGCGATGGGCAATGCCTACGCCGAGCCGCTGTACGGCATTGCCGACCTGTCCGGCCGCGGCAGCGACGGCGAACTGCGGCGGCGGTCGTCTTACGATTGGGACAGGCGCAAGCTCCGCGACCGGCTGTTCGGCCTGATCGAGCCCGCGGTCGAACGACTGCGCGCGCATCCTGCGTTCGCCCGCGGCCCGGGCATCGCGCTCGGCATCGTCTCGCGGCTGACGCCGATCAAACAATTCCCGCAACTCTTCCAGCGGCTCGCGCCGGTACTCGCGAACCATCCCGGATTCGAACTCCACGTCATCGGCGCCGGCGGTTACGCCTCGGTGCGCGATCTCAAGCGCGCGCTCGCGCCGATCCGCTCGCGCGTGCGCTTCTGGGGCATGCAACGCGACGTAGCGGCAGTCTACCGCCGGCTCGACTACCTGCTGACCGGTCTGCCCGAGAAGGAGGCGCTCGGCCTCAACGTGATCGAGGCCCAGGCCAGCGGCCTGCCGGTGCTGGCCGTCGACGCGCCGCCGTTTACCGAGACCGTCGCCGCCGAAGTCACCGGCCTGTTTTACGCGGACCCGCGCGCTGACGAAGGCCGCAGTTTTTCCGCCCTGCTCGACCGCCTTGCAGCCCAGCCTTTCCGTCCCGACGCCGAAAAGGCGCCGGCTCACCTGCAGCGCTTTTCCGAAGCGGCCTACGCCGGCCGCGTCGCCCGCCTCGCCGCCTTCGCCGCAGACCGGCTCTGCTCCGCGCGATGAAGCGCGACACGGTCATTTTCAATTTTCGCAAGGGCTTCCAGCCGCTGAAGGAAGCCTTCGAAGCCCTTGGTTACCGCGTGGCCGAGAACGAATGGGCGCCTGCGCCGCAACTCGCGGCGCGCTGCGAGGCGGCCATCGTCAATCTGTACGACGCGGTCCGCCAGCCCTGGAACGCGTTCGCGCTGCATCGCCGTCTGCGCGCGGACAAGGTACCGCTGATCGCTGTCGACCGCGACGCGCCCTGGCACCTGGGCATACGCTGGCGGCGGCTGGCGCTGTTCCGCTTGCTGCGTCCGATCGACATCTATGCCACGCACACGCTGCAACCGACCTGGAATTTCGCGCCCGTGAAAATCTACAGCCCCAACGCGGTCTGGGTACGCCAGTTCAATCTGCACGGCCACAGTCTGGAGGAAATGCGGCATCCGGATTTCTATACGTACGATGTTTCCTTTCTCGGCAACCTGGACGGCCGGCGATTCAAAGAGCACGCCCGGCGCGAGCATTTTTTCCAGGCGCTCGCCGAGCGCTTGGCGAAGCTCGGCATCCGCTATCGCTTTGCGCAAGGCGCCGGCGTCGCCTTGCCCGAACAGGTGGATCTGATTCAACGCAGCCGCATCAATTTGAACTATGGCGCAGCCGCAGACCACGGCGCCGCGCCCTGTTGGGGCTTGCCCGAGCGCTGCTACGGCGTTCCGGGATGCGGCGGTTTCCTGCTGAGCGACGCGCGCAAGCACGCGTCAGACGACTTTGACGTAGCATCCGAATGGGCCGAGTTCACCGATTTGGATGATTGCGTGGAGAAGATTCAATACTGGTTGGCGCATTTCGCGGACTCGCGTCGCATTGCCGAGGCCGCGCATGCACGCGTGATGCAGCATCACACCTACGAAATGCGCGCCCGAAACCTGCTCGCGGCAGCCCGATCATTCAATGGGGCCGACACCGCATGAACTGCCGGATCTGCAACAACAGCCTGGGCAACACCCTGCATTACCCGCGCGAACTGATGTTCGGCACGCAGGAAACATTCGAATATCTGGAGTGCGGCGTTTGCGGCTGCCTGCAGATCGCGCATATCCCGGAACATCTCGGCGCCTACTATCCGCCCGACTACTACTCGTTCGAGCCGGCGCGCCTCAGAACGCAGCACCCGGTGCTCAGCTACCTGCGCAAACAGCGCAGCCGGCATTACCTGGGGGGAAACGCTCCGCTCGGCAAACTGCTCGCGCTGGGCGCCAGCCCGGCTGAATACTTCGACTGGATGCGCGATTACGGACTGAGCCTGCAGTCTTCAATTCTGGACGTGGGCTGCGGCAACGGACGATTGCTGCTCAAGCTGGCGCGCGAAGGGTTTTCCAACCTGCTCGGGGTCGATCCCTATATCACCAGCAGCATAGACTACGGCAATGGCGTCAAAATCATCAAAGGCGGCGCCGATGCGCTGGGCCGCCAGTTCGACTTCGTCATGCTGCACCACGCATTCGAGCACATGCCCGACCCGGTCAAGGCGCTGACCGGCCTGCGCACCATCGTCAGGGATACGGGCGCATTGTTGCTGCGCATCCCGGTCGCCAGCTGTTACGCCAGACGAAAGTACGGCATCTACTGGGCGGGCTGGGACGCACCAAGGCACTTGTTTCTCCACACCGTCCCAAGCATGTCGCTGCTGGCCCGGAAATGCCGCTTCGCCGTGGAACGGGTCACCTACGACTCGACCGTTGCACAGATCACCAGCAGCGAACTCTACCTGCGCGGCGTCGACCGACCGAGCAAAGCCAAATTTCCGCTTGGCAGCGCACAGCACGCAAGCTTGCGGCGGTTTGTCCAGGCGCTCAATCTGCGCGGTGACGGCGACACGGCCTGCTTTTATTTGCGGCCGGCATAGCCGCTATGTACGGCGTTCCACCATTCACGTTGCGGCGGATTCCATGGTCAACTCGCTGGCCGTATTCGGACGGCGCGCCCCCGGAAGCGGAAACCTAGCATGGCGGCCGAGGGCGCTCCCAAGCTGCTGGTAATACGCCGCGACAACATCGGCGACCTGGTCTGCACCACCCCGCTGCTGCATGCGCTGCGCCGGCAGTTGCCGCAGGCGCGCATCGAATGCCTGGTGACCCGCTACAACCAGGCCGTATTGCAGAACCACCCGGATATCGACGCGCTGCACGCCTACACCAAGGCCAAACACCGATCGGCAGGCGAGTCCCTTGCCGGCATCTACTGGCAGCGGTTTCGCATGGTGGCGGCGTTGCGCAGGCAGCGCTTCGACTGGGTGATACTGCCGGGCGGAGGCAGCGCCAGCGCGTTGCGTTTTGCCCGGTGGGTCGCGGCAAAGAAGCTGCTGGTGCGCGACGCGCAGGATGCCGCGGCCGGCCCGCACGAAGTCGAGCAATGCTGCCACCTGCTGCCGCGAATGAACCTCGAATACGAAACACCCGAGACGCGCATCGTCGCGAACGCCGCCGATGCCGCCGGCGTACTGAGCCGCGTGGCCGCTGCGCTGCCGCAGGCGCCGCGCCGGCTGATCGGCCTGCACCTCAGCGCGCGCAAGCCCTCGCAGCGCTGGCCGGCCGAATCGTTCGCGGAACTGGCGCGCCGGCTGGCGGCGCAAGGCGCGGCACTCCTGCTGCTGTGGGCGCCGGGCGGCGCCGATGATGCGCAGCACCCCGGCGACGACGCCAAAGCCGCGCGCGTGCTGGAACTGGCAGCCGGGCTGCCGATAGTGGCGCTGCCCACGCAGCGCCTGGAACAGCTGATCGCCGCCCTGTCGGTGTGCGACGCGGTGATCTGCGGCGACGGCGGCGCCATGCATGTGGCGGCCGGGCTGGGCAAACCCATCGTCTGCCTGTTCGGCCAGTCCACCGCGGCCCGCTGGCATCCCTGGGGTCCGGCCTATGAACTGCTGCAGGCGCCCAGCATGGAAGTGAAGGACATCTCGGTTGACGCAGTGGCGCGCGCCTGCGCCGCGTTGCTCTGATACCGCGGCCGTGTCTTGAGCGCGCTGGCCTAGCGCGCTGGCCTAGCGTGCCGCCGGGACGCGGTTTGGGTCGCGGCGTTCATCCAGCCAGCGCAGGTAAGGTTTCAGGTCGCTCAACAGCGCAACGGCCTTCTTCGGCGAAATATGATCATGGTCGGTATAGAAAATCATGCCGCCTTGCTCCGTATAGCATTTGTCCTGGTCGCAAAATCGGTCTATCGGGTCAAGCACCCGAACGTTCGCCAAGCCGCTACTGGCTTCGCGTATCGACGCCATGGCGGCGTGCCGCCGCGCCTCAACCTTGGCCCGCGGTACCGTACATTCGGCGGAAGAGCGCAGGTACAGGCATTGTGGCCCGTTGAAATAGAGTTCTGGCACGGGCGCCAGAATAAGAACGCGAACATCGAGTGCGGAAAGGGCCAGCAGGGTTCTTCTGAGCGATCGCGTCAGCGTGGCGACCGAGCCCGCATGGTCCAGCGGCGCCTCGCCCAACCGATAGCGCTGCGGTTTGCCTTGCAATTTTTCCCAATCGTCCGCGAGCGACCAGGAAAGGATTTCTCCGGGATTGGTGCTCTGCTCCCCTAGGTAGTCATTCCACCTTCCGCCCAGAATCACCCCCTTTACCTGGCCTTGCCCGACCAAGCGCCTTAGCTCGTCGATGACCAGGTCGTTCTGTTTCCCGCACGCCAGCAAGGCTTCTGTACGCTTTACCGGCACCGCGCCAAGCAAGGGCGGACAGGTGGGAAACACGCGCATCAAGACGCGCAAATTGCGTTGACCGGCGTAGTCGGACAGCGCGGGCGACAGCTGGTCCGCATGGGAATCACCCCAGGCAAGGATTTCCAACGGCGCCCCGCTAGGGCCCAGGGCGCAGTCTCCAAGATCAACGGAGGCGCCGGGCTGGCACTTGGCCAGCCGTACGGCGGCGCCTAGATCGCTGGCGTCGATCGCCTGATCGATCGACCGCGTTTGCTTCCATTTCCCGAATTCGATAACGGCGCTGGCGGTGAATCCGACCACAAGCATGGTTCCGACTCCGGCCCATAGCGTCGCCCGAACACTGGGAAGAAATCGAGGCCGCCGAAACCTGACGGGACGTTCGACCAGCCGGTAGGTCAGCGCAGCGAGCACCAATGCCCCCAGAACGATGGCGCTATCCCGCAGCGTGTCGCGCACGCCGAGGCTGTAGGCGCGGGCGAGCGCAAGCAGTGGCCAATGCCACAAATACCAGGGATAGGAGACCAGGCCGATCCAGACGAGCGGCTTTACGCCGAGCACCGCCCTTGGCCATCCTGCAGCGGAACTCGCTCCGCTGGCGATGATCGCTGCGGCGCCGATGGTCGGGATGAGCGCAAGCGCGCCCGGATAGGCTGCCACATCATCAATCCAGAACAGCGAAACGATAACGCCGAACAGCCCAATCGCAAATAAGCCGTTGCCCTGCAACGGGCCTAGCTTCGCCAACCTCGGCTGGAAATGATTGATCAGTCCGCCCAGCGCGAACTCCCAAGCCCTGTACGGCGTCAGATAGAACGCGCTGGGCTGGTGCTGGCGCGTCATGACCAGACTCGCGGCAAGGGATATGAACAGTATCGTCCACAGCAGCGCAAACATCTTCGATTCCGGTTTCCGCCGCGCAAACGGGAGTTTGTAAGCCAGCACCATCAGCAGCGGCCAGGCGAGGTAGTACTGCTCTTCGACACTCAAGGTCCAGGTATGCAACAAAGGCATCAAATCCGTGGATGGATCGAAATAGCCGCCGGTGTAATTCAGGAAATGGATGTTGGCAGTCAAGAACGCTGCGGCCACTGCCGATTTCCCCAGCCGCGGCAATTCCTGGGGAAACATCAGCCAGGCGGACAGGGCGAGCGTCGCGAGCATGACCAGGGCGAACGCCGGCATCAGCCGCCGAACGCGGCGGGCGAAGAAATTGCTGAGATTGATTTTTCCCTTACCGACAAGCTCCGCTGCCAGCATCCCGTTGATCAGGAAACCCGAGATTACAAAGAAGATGTCGACGCCGACGAATCCTCCGGGAAAAGGCAGGCCGGCGTGGAACAGGGCGACCGACAAAACCGCGATAGCGCGCAGGCCGTCGATGTCGGGCCGATAGCTGTCGCGATGTGACGTCACAGCCTTCACGCTAACCGCAGATGGGACAGGCGCGAGGCCGGGAAAAGCCGGCGGGGATGGAACAGCACGCAGGACGCTCTATGATTTGTGCCGGGGATGTAAGCGCAGGGGATACGGTGCAAACGCTATGCGGCACCGGGGGCGCCCGCCTCAGATGACTGCAGACGGCCTGGCGCGGGAACGTGCCCGCTGCTGCTCCAGCGCGCCGTCCTCGACGGCGAACTGGATCTTGTACAGGTAAGCATACAATCCGTCGCGCGCCAGCAACTCCGCATGGGAACCGATTTCGGCAACCCTGCCGTGCTGCAGCACCACGATGCGGTCCGCTTTTTCGATGGTGGACAGGCGATGGGCGATGATCAGCGTCGTGCGGCCTCGCATCAGGGTGTCCAGCGCCGCCTGCACCACCCGCTCCGACTCGGTGTCCAGGGCCGAGGTGGCCTCGTCCAGAATCAGCACCGGTGCATTTTTCAGCAGGGCGCGCGCGATCGCCAGCCGCTGGCGCTGCCCGCCCGAGAGGCGCACGCCGTTCTCGCCTATCATGGTCTGCAGGCCCTGCGGCATTTCGTTGATGAACTCCATCGCATGCGCGGCCTCGGCCGCAGCGACGATCGCGGCCTGGCTGGCGCCGGCCAGAGGGCCGTAGGCGATATTGGCCGCGACGGTATCGTTGAACAGCACCACGTCCTGGCTCACCAGGGCGAGATTGGCGCGCAGACTGGCCAGAGTCAGCGTCTGCGTGTCGATGCCATCGAGCAGGATGCGGCCGGCGCTGGGCTGATAAAAACGCGGGATCAGGTTGGCGAGCGTGGTCTTGCCGCCGCCGGAGCCGCCGACCAGGGCAACGGTTTCGCCTGCGGCAATCGCGAGGTCGATGTCATCCAATGCCGGCCGGGTGGCGTTCGGATAGGAAAAACACAGGCGCTCGAACTCGATCCGGCCTTGAGCGCGCTCCAGGGATTGCGTACCGCTGTCCTCCTCGGGGGTTTCGTCGATGACCGAAAAGACGCTCTCGGCCGCGGCCAGGCCGCGCTGCAAGGACGCGTTGACCCCGGTCAGGCGCTTGAGCGGAGAGAGCAACATCAGCGTGGCGGTCATGAACGAGACGAAACTGCCCACGGTCACCCCGCCGGCCGCGTTTTGCTGCGTGGAAAAATAAATGATGACCGCGACGGCGACCGCCGCACATACCTGCACCAGCGGCACCGATGCGCCGGCGGCGATGGTCTGGCGCATGGCGAAATTGCGCATGCGCTTGATCGCCTCACCGAAGTGCCGCTTCTCGTACTCCTGGCCGCCGAACACCTTTACCACCTTGTGGCATTCGATCGCCTCGTCCAGCACATGGGTGATATCGCCCATCGCGTGCTGCGCGTCGCGGCTCACCTGGCGCAGCCGGCCGCTGAACGAGCGGATCACCACGGCAATGACCGGTCCTATCACCAGCGTGATGAGCGAAAGCTTCCAGTCGAGGTAGAACATCCAGGCCAGCAGTCCGGCCACGGTGAGGCTGTCGCGCACCGCCACCGTTAGCACGCTGGTTGCGGCAGCGGTCACGCCGGTCACATCGTAGGAGAGCTTGGATATAAGCGCGCCCGAGGAAGCGTCGTCGTAATAGCGCGTGGGCAGATTGACCATACGGTTGAACATCTCGGCGCGCAGATCGTACACCACGCGGTTGGATACCCAGCTCAGCGCATAGTCGCTGGCGAAGCCGAACACGCCGCGCGCCAGAAACAATCCGATCAGGGCGAACGGAATGTAGCGTATGGTGGTGGGGTCGCGATTGACGAAGCTGCCGTCCAGCAGCGGTTTCATCAGCGCCGGGAATGCCGGCTCCGTCGCCGCCACCAGCGCCATGGTCACGATCGACAGCGCGAACATGCGCCAGTACGGCGCCACGCAGCGCAGCAGCCGCAGGTACAAGACCCTGCTCTTGGTTTCGGGGACAGCCATTATGGGCACTGCATCGAATTTGAAATTTTTACAATTATATCAGAGCCCTAAACCACGACCGCCGGCGTTCGCGCGCAGCCGGTGCAGCAACACCGGCGATTGCAGTCTGGATGCGCCGGAAAAGCGGCGCCCCCTTATCCGGTCATGCGCTCTTCGGCTGCAGCAGCTGCGCATACAGCCGGGTCAATCGCTGCGCCATATCCGCGAGTCCGTAGGGCTCGACCCTGAGCCGGGCGGCCGCGCCCATGCGCTCGGCCTGCCCCGGGGCGGCGGCCAGGTTCAGGCAGCGCGCCAGTTCGACGACGTCGAGCGGATCGCGGCAGACATAGCCTTCGACGCCGCTGGCCACGAACTCGGCCGCGCCGCATTGCTGGCTGGTGATCAACGGCAGCCCGCAGGCCATCGCCTCCAGCGCGGCATTGGGAAAGGGATCGTACAACGTAGGCAGGACGAAGCAATCCGCCATGCCGTACCAGGGTTTGACGTCTTCCTGTCCGCCCGCGAAGTGCACCCGGCCGGAAAGCCGGGACTGTGCCGCGGCCCGGCGCAGACGCGGCAACTCCTTGTCCGCGCCCACCACCACCAGATGGGCGTCGCGCACGCCGGAGAGGGCGCGCAACAACTGCGGCAAGCCTTTGCGTCTGAATCCCGAGCCCACGAACAGGAACACCATGGCCGAGTCGGCGATCCCCAACTCCGCGCGCTTGCGCGCGCGCCAGGTCTGGCGCAGTTGCGGATGGAACGCCGCCAGATCGACGCCGCTGTAGATCACGTGCAGCTTGGATTCAGCCAGCGCGAAATGCCGGCGCAGTTCCTCTTTCACCATGTTCGAATTGCAGATCACCGCGCGCAAGGCGGGGCTTTCGAACAGGCGCTTTTCAGCGGCCAGCGTGTACCAGTGGTAGGGATTGAGCGCGAGAGCGATGCGCTCCCACGCGCCGGCGCCGCGTTTGCGGTTGGAGAGCCACTGCCGATGCACGCCGTCCCCGGCGCGGTAGACGTCGCAACAGCTGATGCGCTCGTGCGACTGCACCAGATCGAAGCGCTGCGATTTCACCGCGGCGCAGACGGCGCGGCCAAAGCTCCAGTCGCGCCACACCCGGCCGATGTAGAACGGATCGCAGCGGATCAGGCGCAGGCCCTCGCCCGCTCCCGGCTCTCCCGGCCACTTGCGCGCGATCAAGGTCAGCTCCACGTCCTGCGCCGCCAGCGCCTTCATCGCGCGTTCGACAAAGCGCTCGGCGCCGCCATAGGGGTTGTAGCGCTGGCGCACCAGGGCGATTCTCATCGCGCCTGCGCCCCCTGCGGGCGCGCGCCGCGCAGTTTGTGCGGTTGCTTGCTCATGCCCGCAAGATAGCAGAGAACTCCGAAGCGGTGAATGTTTACCCCGGCAGGCCGCGCGGCTCAATTGCGCCGGACCCGCGCTGCGGCCAGGCGCTCGCACAGTTCGCGCGCGCCCTCGAGGATGCGCGGCGTGTTGCGGCTGATGGTGTCCGAGCCGAGGGTAAACAGATTGCCGCGCGCAACCGCCCTCAGCCGCGGCCATGGTTTCCATCGGCTCACGTCTTCCGGCTGACCGGCTTCGGCAGTCACCCCGACTATCGCCTCCGGATCGGCGGCGAGTACTGCTTCGGCCGAAACTTCCGGCGTCAGCGGCTTCAGGCCGGCGAATACGTTCTGCCCGCCGCACAGCGAGATCACGTCGCTGATCAGATGTTCGCCGTTGACGGTCAACAGCGGCTGTTCCCATATCTGGAAGAACACCGTCACCGGCGGCCGGCCGGCGTAGCGCGCGCGCAATTCGGCCGCGCGCCCGAGGAAGGCGCGCGCGGCCGGATGCGCCACGGCCTCGGTGCCGGCCAGGCGACCGAGCTGATCGATCGCGCGCGCAATATCGGTCAGCCGGTGCGTCTCGTTGTAGTACACGGGTATGCCGAGGTGCAGCAGTTTTTCCAGCTGGCGCTGCGCATTGCCGTTCTGCCAGACCACGACGAGGTCGGGCTTGAGGGCAAGGATGCGCTCCAGATCGAGTTGCGCGCTGTCGCCGATGCGCGCGATCGCTTGCGCCGCGCGCGGGTAATCGCTGTACTCGACCGTACCGACAACCTGCCCGCCGGCGCCGGCGGCGAACAACAATTCGGTCAGGTGCGGCGCCAGGCTGATGATGCGCCGTGCCGGTTGTTCGAGGATGACGCTGCGGCCGGCATCGTCTATGATCCGGATCGCGGCGGCGTCGAGCGCGAACATGGCCAGCAGCAACAGCATGCACAACTGTCCTGTCCGTTTCACCGCCGCCTGCACCTCCATGTCAGTCCGGCACGAACAAGGTCCGGCCGGCCGCCTCGACGCGCGTCACGCGGTGTGCGAACGCGCCCTGCAGGGCAGCTTCGGTCAGCACCTGATCGACCGGCCCGTGCAATACCGCCGCCTGCGGCGTGAGCAACAGCGCGTGGCTGGCGAAACGCGCCGCCAGGTCGAGGTCGTGCACCGTGAACAGCACGCCCTTGGCGCATACACGCGCAAGCTTGGCCAGATGCTCCAGCACCAGCACCTGGTGGTGCAGGTCCAGGTGCGACACCGGTTCGTCCAGCAGCAGCAGCGGCGCGTCCTGGGCCAGCAACGCCGCCAGGGCCGCGCGCTGGCGCTCGCCTGCGGAAAGCGTCAGCACATCGCGGCGCTCGAATCCTGCAAGATCCACCGCCTCGAGGGCGGCCAGGGCGATTTCGCGCTCGTCCCGGCCTTCCCATTGCCAGCGCGAAAGATAGGGATGGCGCCCGAGCATGACGCTGTCCAGTACGCTCGCGCTGAACGCGTCATGCACCGCCTGCGGCAGGAACCCGCGCTGCCGCGCCGCCGCGGCGACTGGCCAGTCGAGCAGCGCCTTGCCGGCGAGGCGCAGCGAACCGCCCTGCGCTTGGCGCAGGCCGACCGCAGTGTGAAGAAAAGTCGACTTGCCCGCGCCGTTCGGACCGAGCAGGCACCACACTTCGCCGGCGTTGAGCCGAAAACTCAGTTCGCGCACTAGCGTGCGCCCGCCCACGCGCAGCAGCAGGTCTTGCGTTTCGAGCAGCGGCGCGTTCATGCCGCCGCCTTCGAACCGAAGTCGTGAATTGCGCTACGGCGCTGTCGGCGTCCGGCGGTAATCGCGGCCGGTCGCATCCCCGCTGCGCGGGGCCCCTGCTCCCTGCTCATACCGCCGCCCTCTCCGGATTGCGCGTCAGCAGAAACATGAACGCGGGCACGCCGAGCAGCGCCGTGATCACCCCTACGGGCAACTGTTGCGGCGCGAGCACGCTGCGCGCGGCGGTGTCCGCCAAGAGCAGCAGCGTGCCGCCGGCGATCGCGCTCGCCGGAAGCAGCACGCGCTGATCGTTGCCCAGCGCCAGGCGCAGCGCGTGCGGCACCACCAGCCCGACGAAACCGATGGCGCCGGCGGTGGTCACGGCGAGTGCGGTCGCCACCGAGGCAACCACATAGACCCTGCGCCGCAGCGGTGCCACAGGCACGCCCAGCGCGTGCGCCATCGCCTCGCCGCGCAGCAGCACGTTGAGTTCGCGCGCCGCCGGATAGCTCACGGCCAGCGCGAGCGCGAGCGCCAGCATCGCCGGCAGCCATGCGTCAACACCGTTCAGATCGCCCATCAGCCAGAACAGCATGCCACGCAGTCTGGCTTCGGGCGCCAGCGTCAGCATCAGTGTGATCAGCGCTCCCCATCCGGCGGCCATGATCACGCCGGTCAGCAACAAGCGCGGCGAAGCATCCAGCGCACCGAACATCTGCTGGCGCGCGAAGTCGCGCCGCGCGAACGCGAATACCAGAGCCATGGCGAGCAGGGCGCCGGCGCTCGCACCCACGTTGACCGCCAGCGCGCCCAGACCGGCGAGCATGGCGGCGAGCGCACCGACCGCGGCGCCGCCGGACAGACCCAGCACATAGGGATCGGCAAGCGGATTGCGCAGCAGTACCTGCATCAGCGCGCCGGCGAGGGAGAGCAGGCCGCCGACGGCGAACGCGGCTAGGGCACGCGGCAAGCGCAGGCGCGTGACGATTTCGCCTGCAAGGCTGTCACCGGGGGAAATCAGGGCCTGCAACAGTTCCAGCGGCGGCAGGCGCGCGCTGCCGCTCGCCAGGGCAAGCGCGAACGCGGCGAGCGCGGCCCCGGAGAGGCCAAACCAGATGAGCAGCGCGCGGCGCACGGTTGTTGCTCCGCCTAGCGCCAGCGGTAGGCTGCGGTGAGCAGAAAATTGCGCCCCACCATGGGGTAGGCGTTGAACGAGCTGCCGGCGCCGTTGCGTATCGCATAGGTGTAGTATTTCTTGTCCGTCAGATTGTTCGCGGCCAGGGTCAAGGTCCAGGGCCCGGCGACCCGGCTCAGTTTCGCGTCTGCGGTGAAAAACGAGGCCATCTGCCCGGGGTAGGTATTGGCTTGGTCGTTGTCGAAATACTGCCTTCCAACGTAGGCGAGTGCGCCGCTCAAGCGCGTCTTCTCGGCAGGTTGCCAGGTGAGTCCCAGTTTGGCGGAATTGCGTGGCACCAGGGGCACGTTCTTGCCGGCGAGGTCGATGCTGATGGGATTAAAGCTCGCGTCGAAGCCGCTGTATATGCCCTCGCGGAACACGGCGCGCGCGTGGGTGTAGCTGGCGAACAGATCGAGGCGGTCGCTGAGTTTGCGGCTGCCCTCGAGTTCCACCCCCTCGCGCCGCGTCGGCGACAGATTCATATTGCTGAAGGTGATCGCATTGAAGTGGATTTCATTGTGCAGGTCCATGCGGTACACGCTCGCGCGCATCCGGCCGAGGACCGATTTGTATTCGAGGCCGATTTCATGGTCGCGCGAGGTTTGCGGTTCCAGCGGCGTCAGGACGGAATCGAACACCGGCCCGCCGAACTGGTTGTAGATTTCATCGACCGTCGCGACGCGAAAGCTCGCGCCGAGCTTGCCGTAAAGCGCGAGTGCCGGACTGAAATGATGTCGCAGCGCCGCTTCCCACGCGCGCGGGCTGCGCGCCTGGGACGTGTTCGCATAACTTGCCGGATTGACGCGGTCATTGGCGGCTATGTCCACCTGCTGCAGGCGCGCGCCCAGGGTCAGCTTGGTGTCGGCGCCAAGCGCCGTGTGGTTCTGCGCATAGTAAGCGCGGTCCTTCTGCGTCGCTGCGAGATCGACTTGCGGCGCTGCCAGTTGCTCGAAGCGCGCGGCGCGCAGTCCGCGGTAATCCCAGATGTCGGCATCCATGCCCAGAATAAGAACATGGTCGCGCCCGAGGAACTGATACGGCTTCTTCAAACGCGGCGCGAGCGCCCAGACCTTGGCATGAGTGTCGGTAAACGTGCTGAAGCCGAATCCGCTGTAGTCATCGAAAAAACCGGTGCGAGCGGTATCCCGATAGGACAGGTCGACCGCGAATTCGGCCACATCGAAGGCGTAGCGGCCCGAGAGCGTCGCCTGCGCACCATCGCGTGCACTGTAATCATTCGGGGTGGCACTGCCGCGCGGATCGGTTCCCAACTGCAGGGCCGTGCGCGCGCCGGGCAGGCGCAGGCTTTGGTTATCCAGGCCGAACTTGAACACCAGGCCGGCGCGGTCGCCGGTCCAGCGCAAGTCGCCAAGCACGTTTTCCTGTTCCAGGCGATTGTTGGCGCGGTAGTTGTCCGAGTTGTGCTGGCTCGCAGTCAACGAAAAACCGGTGTTGGCGCCGGCGACATTGGCCGTACCGCGCAAGTCGTTCGTGTTAAAGCTTCCGTAGCCGGTGCTCACCGTCGCGCTCTTCGCGCCCGCAATCGGCGAGCGGGTGATGATGTTGATGGTGCCGCCGCTAGCACCACCCCCGTACAACACGGCCCCGCCGCCGCGCTGGATTTCGACGCGGTCGATCGCGTCCAGCGGAATCGCGGACCATCTGACCGGGCTCAACTCGATGTCGTTCAGACGCTGGCCGTCGAGCAGCACCAGGGTATTCTGGTCGCCGCTCATGCCAAAACCGCGCATGTCGACCGCCACATCCGGACTGCCGCTGTTATCGCGCGTATTGATGCCGGCGTAGCGCGAGAGCAGGTCCGGCAGCGTCATTGCCGTGCTGTTCGCGATCTGTTCGCGCGTGATGACCGTGATGCCGATCGGATGCTCGAGTCGTTTTTCCGGAAAACGCGTGGCCGTGACCACCACGGCATCGTCCCAGGCAAACGCGTGCGTCGCCAGCGCGAGCGTGATAGCGGCAATGACTGATTTGGAGTACATGACTTTCCCCCGCCGCCAGCGTCCCCGCAGGCGGCACAACTGATACAACAACGGAAACGCGGGGGGAAATCAGAACCGCAACCGGCGCACCGCTTCCCCGCAGTGTTTCCACCTGTCGCGCAAGGCCGGTCTCCGGGCTCGTGGGATTGGGTCTGCCGCCTTCCCGCAAGCGCTTCGCTTGCAGTGGCATCGTGACAGACCCGCGCTCACATACCGTTGCGGGGGCAGCACAGGCTTTCAGCGTAGCTACACGCGGTACCTGTTTCCCGTTTCACCCGCCTGCGGGAAGCGCTGGCGGACACCTCGAACGAGTGCGGCGATACTACACGCTATCGCGTGAAAACAAAATTCGTTTGCGCAAAATCGAGTTCGCACGCGCCGCGTCCGACGCCGATGCGCACCTCGTCTCCCGGGCTGGCCACAGCCCCCTGGATTACCGGCGCGGCAACAAACGGCGCCTACTGTAAAATCCCGAAACGAGTCAAGACACTAAGGCGGCTTATTCATCATGGAAAGAGCTTTGAGAGTGTCCTGTTATTACTTGACTTGTCACGATTTTTGAAACTATAGTGTGGCGATGAACGCGGAATTCGACACGCTCGATGGCAAGATCGATCAGTTCTTGCAGTTGTGCCAACGCCTGAAAAGCGAAAACAAAGAGCTGAGGCTGCAATTGGTATCAGCGCAGAACGAGGTCAAACTCCTTGAGGGCAAGGTCGGCGGCGCCAAGACCCGCCTCGAAGCCCTGTTGCGCCAAATTCCAGAATGAGCACCAAACCCAAGACCCTCGATGTCAGCATCATGGGCCGCAACTATCGAGTCACCTGCGCCGACGACGAACGCGAGGCGCTTCTCGCCGCGGTTGCCTATGTCGACAAGAAGATGACCGAAATCAAGGGGACGAGCAAGGTCGCCGGGACCGAGCGCATCGCCGTGATGGCGGCGCTCAATATCGCCAACGAGCTGCTGTCGATCAAGATAGGCAGCGGCTTTGACATAGCTGAATTAAAGCGTAGAATGAATTTAGTGCAGTCGAAGCTCGATCAGGCGCTGTCGCAGCAGGATACCCTTTTCTAGATCGCGCCCGGGCGAGCCAGACCGCAAACAGTTTCCCTGCGATGCTCGTTAAGGCCATATATTCCTTGAGCCAATATATGGTGCTGGGGTTGCGAACCATAGTGCCGCTTTTGTGCGCGTCCCTCCGCCTCGTGCGGCTGTGGATGTACCTACGGTGGCCGGAACGCGACCACTCTGGACTGCAGGTTCAGAGGATGCGGGCCTGACGGCATTTGCGGGGAATTAAATACCTCATCAATCGCAGACCCTGTCTGCGATTTTTGTTTGGGAAGTTCCGATTGAGCCGATATCGCAATCGGAACGCCCTCTGACTTGGGGGATCTACGCCCTGAAAGAAGTCCCCTTGGGGGACGAGGGGGCGCCGCCCCCTTGTTCGGAGACCCCTTTGTAGAGTTCCAATGCGCTACTGGCTGATGAAATCCGAGCCCAACGAGTTCAGCATCGACGACCTTGCGCGCGCGCCGCAGCGGGGCAGCCCCTGGGTAGGCGTGCGCAACTACCAGGCGCGCAACTTCATGCGCGACCAGATGCAAGTCGGCGACCCGGTGCTGTTCTATCACTCGAGTTGTCCCGAGCCGGGCATCGCCGGCCTGGCCGAGGTCTGCGCCAAAGCGTACCCGGATGCGACCCAGTTCGACCCGAAGAGCAAGTATTACGACGCCAAGGCCACGCGCGACGACCCGCGCTGGGTGAACGTCGACCTGAGCTTCGTCAAGAAGACCCGGCTGCTCGGTCTGGCGGAACTGCGCCGCCACGATGAATTGGCCGGCATGCGCCTGCTTGCCCGCGGCAACCGCTTGTCCATCACCCCCGTCGATCCCGGCGAATGGAAGTACATCACCACCAAACTGCTCAAATAGAGTTCAAATAAAATGACCAAACTGAAGAACGACACCCTGATACGCGCGTTGCTGCGCCAACCGACCGAATACACGCCGATTTGGCTGATGCGCCAGGCCGGCCGCTACCTGCCGGAATACAACCAGACCCGCAGCCGTGCCGGCAGCTTTCTCGGTTTGTGCAAGAACCCCGGCTACGCCACCGAAGTCACGCTGCAGCCTTTGGCGCGCTTCGAACTCGACGCTGCCATATTGTTCTCCGACATCCTCACCATTCCCGACGCCATGGGCCTGGGACTGTACTTCGCCGAAGGCGAGGGGCCGAAGTTCGAACGCCCGCTGCGCGACGAATGGGCCATCCGCGATCTGGCGGTGCCCGACCCGGGAGACGAACTGCGCTACGTTCTGGACGCAGTCAGCGAAATCCGGCGCGCGCTCGGCGGCAGCGTGCCGCTGATCGGCTTCGCCGGCAGCCCCTACACCTTGGCCTGTTACATGGTGGAGGGCGGGGCGAGCGACGATTTCCGCACCATCAAGACCATGCTCTACGCGCGTCCTGATTTGCTGCATCGCATCCTTGAAGTCAATGCGCAAGCCGTGACCCGATATCTCAACGCCCAGATCGAGGCCGGCGCACAAGCGGTGATGATTTTCGATACCTGGGGCGGCAACCTGTCGCATGCAGCCTATCGCGAGTTCTCGCTCGCCTACCTGCAGCGCATCGTCGCCGGGCTCAAACGCGAGCATGCAGGCGCGCGCGTCCCGGTGGTCGTATTTACCAAGGGCTGCGGCAACTGGCTGGAAGACATCGCGGCGATCGGCTGCGATGCCGTCGGGCTCGACTGGAGCGTGGACATCGCACAGGCGCGAGCGCGCATCGGCGATCGTGTTGCGCTGCAGGGCAACCTTGACCCCAATGTGCTGTTTGCGCCGGCGGAAGTGGTGCAGCGCGAAACGGAGAAAATCCTGGCGGCGTTCGGTGCAGGCAGCGGCCATGTGTTCAATCTCGGCCACGGCATTTCCCAGTTCACGCCACCCGAATCGGTCAAAGTTCTGGTCGATTGCGTGCACGAGTCTAGCCGCCGCTATCACAGCGACAACGCCTAACCCCGCGCCAGTTAAGGATTTCTGCCGCTTGCGCATTCCTTGACTTATGCACAACAACGTGCTCCCCCGAGGATTTGCTGGCTGCAACGGGGCTCTCCCTCGGAGCGCTTTGTAACAATTTGTTTATAAATAACAATATGGCAAGCCGCAAATTTGGGCAAGAACAAAAACTCCTTTTGGCAAAGATGGTTACGGCAAGATTACAGACTTACTAACAAAGTTACCCACAAGAATTGTGCACAACCAAAGTTCTCCTTTTGTATTAGGGTAATGCAGTAGATTTCAGATAGATCGCTTCAATTCTCCCGCCTAACCTTCTCAATCAAATTTTTCCTTCGGCGGCAAATGAACATCCTGCGCGTAGCACTCGACCTGCCGTTGCCGCGCGTGTTCGATTACACCTGTGACGAGGCAACGCATGCCGACATCGGCATGCGCGTGCTGGTGCCCTTCGGCAACAAACATGCGGTGGGCGTGATCGTCGGTCTTGCCGGTCACTCGGAAGTCGAGAGCGGAAAATTGAAGCCCGCGCTGCGCATCTTGCGCGAGACACCGGCGCTGGACCGCGATTGGCTGGACCTGGCGCAATTCTGCAGCGGCTACTATCACCGGCCTTTGGGCGAGGTCGTTTTTAACGGTCTGCCGCGCGCGCTGCGCAGACCCGCCGCGGGCGCTGCGCTGAAGCAGGCAAGCGCATACCGTCTGCTCGCCAGCGGAAACGATGCGCTGGCACAATTGCCCGTGCGTGCCAAGGTGAAGCGCGCGCTGCTCCAGACCCTGCTGCAATCGGACTGCGCCGAACAGGTGTTGCTGGCCCAGAGCACGAGTGCAAGAAAAGCCCTGACCGAACTCGCCGACGCCGGATGGATCGAGCGCTATCAACCGCCGGCGCCGCCGGGTACCGGCCGTTTCGTCGAAAAGCTTCCGCTCAACGCCGAGCAGCAGCAAGCGCTGCAGCATATCCAAAGCGCCGGCCCCGGTTACGGTGTGTTCCTGCTGCATGGCATCACCGGCAGCGGCAAGACGGAAATCTATCTGCACCTGATCGCAGGCGTGCTGGCGGCCGGCAAACAGGCGCTGGTCCTGGTGCCCGAGATCAATCTCACGCCGCGCCTGACGCAGGAGTTCAGCCAGCGATTCCCGGATACGCCGCTAGTCAGCCTGCACAGCGGCCTCGCCGACGGCGAGCGCACACTGCACTGGCTGCAGGCGCAAAGCGGCGCGGCGGCGATCGTGCTCGGCACCCGGCTCGCGGTATTCGTTCCCTTGCCCAGACTGGGTCTGATCGTGGTGGACGAAGAGCAGGACGCCTCATTCAAGCAGCAGGACGGGTTGCGCTACTCGGCGCGCGACGTGGCGATATTCCGCGCCCGCCAGTCGGGTGTCCCTATCGTGCTCGGATCGGCCACGCCGGCGCTGGAAACCTATGCTCACGCCTTGTCCGGCCGCTACCGCTTGCTGCCCTTGTCACAGCGCGCCGTCCCGCAGGCGCAGTTGCCGCTGGTGCACGCCGTCGACATGCGCAAGCACAAGCTGGAGGACGGACTGGCGCCGCCCGTGGTCGCGGCGCTGCGGCAGCGGCTAGAGCGTGGCGAGCAAAGCCTGGTATTTCTGAACCGCCGCGGTTACGCGCCGGTGCTGATGTGTCCGGCCTGCGACTGGGTAAGCGGCTGCAAGCGCTGCTCCACGCGCATGGTGCTACACCTCGCCGACAGGCAACTGCGCTGCCATCATTGCGGCGCGAGCACGCCCATCCCGCGGCACTGCCCGCATTGCGGCAATGCGGATATCCACCCCTTCGGCCGTGGTACGCAGCGGCTGGAAGCAACGTTGGCCGCCCTTTTTCCGCAGGCGCGCGTGCTGCGGGTCGATCGGGACAGCACCCGCAACAAGGGCAGCTTCGAGCGCATGCTCGGCGATATTCAAGGCGGCCGCGCCGACATCCTGGTCGGCACGCAGATCCTGGCCAAGGGACACGACTTCCCGAACCTGACCCTGGTCGCGGTGCTCAACGCGGACAGCGCGCTGTATTCCGCCGACTATCGCGCGCCCGAGCGCCTGTTCGCGCAGCTGGTACAGGTCGCCGGGCGCGCCGGGCGCGCCGACTTGCCCGGCGAGGTTCTGATCCAGACCCAGTATCCGCGGCATCCGCTCTATCTCGCGCTGGCGCAGCACGACTATGCCGGCTTTGCGCGCACGCTGCTCGCCGAGCGCGAACAAGCCGGTTTTCCGCCTTACGTGTTCGAAGCCGTGCTGCGCGCCGAAGCCGCAGAAATTTCTAACGCGCTCGCATTCCTGCGCGAGGCGGCGCTACTCGCCGGTCCGCCGCCGGAGGGCATCACGCTCTACGATCCGGTGCCGATGAGCGTAGCGCGGCTGGCCGAGCGCGAACGCGCGCAACTGCTGCTTCAGTCGGCTTCGCGCAAGGCGCTGCAGGCCTACCTCGCCGCCTGGAGCGCCAAACTGTATGCCCTGCCCCAGCGCGCGGTACGCTGGCACCTGGACGTCGATCCGATCGAGTTTTGATGTTGCGGCAAGCGGCTGGCGGAAAGCGCGGCCGCGACTGAAAAACGAAAACCCGCAAATGCCCACTCGCCGCAAGCGGACGAGCGGATAGCGCCTGGCTTCAAGGTATAATACGCACCTTTTTTGCCGCAACCCCTCCCCTTGTCCGCTGAAATAAAGTCGCACCTGACCGACCTGCTGACGCAGTCGCTGGCACGCGTGGCGCCGCAGTCTCCGGCGTCCATCATCGCGCTCGAGCGTCCGAAGCAGGCCGCGCACGGCGACTGGGCCTGCAATGTCGCAATGCAGTTGGCAAAACAACTCAAGCGCAATCCGCGCGAACTCGCCGAGGCGCTGATCGCCGGCCTGCCGGCCTCACCCTGGCTGGACAGAGCGGAACTTGCCGGACCCGGCTTCATCAATTTGCGCTTGAAACCGGCGGCCAAGCTGGACGCAGTGCGCAAGGTGTTTGCCGCGGGCGCAGATTTCGGCCGCTCCGAGACCGGACGCGGGCAGCCATTTCTGGTCGAATTCGTTTCCGCCAACCCCACCGGCCCGCTGCACGTAGGCCACGGCCGCCAGGCGGCGCTGGGCGACGCGGTCTCGGCCCTGCTCGAAGCGCAAAGCTGGAAGGTGGCGCGCGAATTCTATTACAACGACGCCGGGGTGCAGATCGACAATCTGGCGCTGTCGGTGCAAGCGCGCGCGCGCGAGCAGCGCGGCGAAGCAGTGAGCTTTCCCGAATCCGGCTACCACGGAGAATACATACGCGAAATCGCGGCCGGCTATCTCGCCCAGAGCGGCGATCCCGGCGATCTCGCGTCAGTGCGCAGGTATGCGGTGGCCGCACTGCGGCGCGAGCAGGACGAGGACCTCAAGGCGTTCGGCGTGAAATTCGACCAATACTACTTGGAATCCTCACTCTACAGCGAGGGCAAGGTCGAGGCGACGGTCAGCGCCCTCACCGCCTCGGGCAAGACCTACGAGCAGGACGGCGCGCTGTGGCTCAAGACCACCGACTACGGCGACGACAAGGACCGCGTGATGCGCAAGTCCGACGGCAGCTACACCTATTTCGTACCCGATGTGGCCTACCATGTAACCAAATGGCAGCGCGGCTACGGGCACGCCGTCAATATCCAGGGGTCGGACCATCACGGCACTGTGGCGCGGGTGCGCGCCGGCCTGCAGGCTCTGAACACCGTGACCGGAGCCGGCGTCCCGCGCGACTATCCCGCCTACGTGCTGCACAAGATGGTGACGGTGATGAAAGGCGGCGAGGAGGTGAAGCTGTCCAAGCGCGCCGGCAGTTACGTCACCGTGCGCGATCTGATCGACGAGGTCGGGCGCGACGCAGTGCGCTTTTTCCTCGTCTCGCGCAAAGCCGACACCGAGTTCGTGTTCGACATCGACCTGGCGAAATCGCAGACCGAAGACAACCCCGTCTACTACGTGCAATACGCTCACGCGCGCATCTGCTCGGTACTGGCGCAATGGGGCGGAGACCCGCAGGCGCTCCCCGCAGCCGGCCTTGCGCCGCTCACGCTCCCGCGCGAACTCGCCCTGGCGCAGCGCCTGGGCGAATTTCCGGAAATGCTGGCGGAGGCGGCGCACGATTTCGCGCCGCACATGGTCGCGTTCTACCTGCGCGAACTGGCAGGGGAGTTCCACAGCTACTATAATGCCGAGCGCGTGCTCATCTCCGACGAGGAACTCAAGCTGGCGCGGCTGGCGCTGATACTCGCCGTGCGCCAAGTGCTGCAAAACGGTCTTGCGTTGTTGGGCGTGAGTGCTCCTGAAAAGATGTAACAGGCCGGTTCAGGTTTTTCGAAACGGCCCTAATTTACGGGGTATGAGGGCCTAAGGAGGGGATGAGGCCCTTCTTTTCCGACCCGATTCCCTCATTTTGTACTGAGCTATTAATGGCCAAAGACTACAAACCGAGAGCGGCAGCCAGAAGAAAGAGCGGCGGCGGGACCTTGCTCGGGATTTTCATCGGCCTGATCCTCGGTTTGTGCATCGCCGTGGGCGTGGCCTGGTATATGAACAAGACACCGATCCCGTTCCTGACAAAGTCCAAGCCCCCCGAGAAGACGGCGGCGGAGCCGGGCAAGGCGGTCGTGAAGCCGGATGAGAAAACCACGCAGCAGGTTGAAAAACCGCGCTTCGAGTTCTATAAGATCCTGCCCGGCGCCGAAGAGCCGGTTACCGACAAACAGATCAAGCAGGCGGCCAAACCCGGCGCGCCGCAGGAAAATTTTCTGCTCCAGGCCGGGTCGTTTCAAAACCCCGCTGACGCCGACAACCTGAAAGCCCGGCTTGCATTATTGGGAGTCGAAGCCGGCGTCGAACCGATCGATCTGCCCGAAAAAGGCACTTGGTACCGGGTGCGCGTCGGGCCGTACACCAAGATCGACGAAATAAACCGCGTGCGCCAGATCTTGGCACAGAACGGAATCGAGGCATCGCTGGTCAAAATCAAAGATCCCGGCTCGCACTGAGCGCGGGGCGCTTTTTTCGGAGGCATCAAATGTTGAGACAGCTAACAGCGGCTTTGATCGTTTTTTTCGCCGCGGGTCTGGCCCACGCCCAGCCTACGCAAGGCGTCGAGTATCGAAATCTGGCCACGCCGCAGCCTACCGACACCCCCGGAAAAATCGAAGTCGTCGAATTCTTCTGGTACGGCTGCCCGCATTGCTACAACTTTGAACCCGTCCTCACGCCCTGGGTGAAAAAACTGCCCAAGGACGTGCAATTCCGCCACGTTCCGGCCATGTTCAACGAGGAATACGCGCAAGGCGCGCGCGCCTTCTATGCGCTCGAGGCAATCGGCGAGGAAGACCGCCTGCACAAGGCGCTGTTCGACGCGGTGCACACCGGCGCGAGGCTCAGGGTGGGGGACGAAGCGGCGCTTACCGAATGGCTGGGCAAGCAGGGCGTGGACACCAAAAAGTTTGCCGCCGCTTACCGGTCTTTCAGCGTCGAAGGCAAATTGAAGCGTGCCGCCCAACTCACTCAAGCGTACAAGATCGACGGCGTGCCCTCGATGGCGGTGAACGGCAAATACGTCGTCAACACCGATAACGTCAAATCGTTCGAGCATTTGCTCTCCATCACCGACTTCCTGATCGAGCAATCGCGCAAACATGGCGGCAAGGTCGCGCCAAAGAAATAGTCGAAATAGCCGTTCCTGCGAATCGAAGGGCCGCGCTAGGGGCGGAACCCTTCCGCCTCCGCCCGCATATGCTCGCGTTTCTGCAAACGGTCCATGGCCTCGCGCACGCCAACGCAGCTGCGCGGGCCTATCCGCAATCCACGGTCCGAAGCCCGCTCTAGTCTAGGCTCAGCGCCCGCCTGTGGTTCTGGCTGTAGGCAGGGCTGCGGCCATCCAGGCCTCGACTCCGCCGCGATACCAATAGACCCTGCCATAGCCTGCCGCCACGGCGCGCAGCGCCGCGTTGTAGGAAAGCCAGCATTGCGAATTGGCGCAGAAAAAAACCAGGGGCCGGGACTCGTCGCCGCCGGTGAGCTGCCCCAGAAGCCGGGCGAACTCCAACTGCACCGGGTCGACGAAGTTTGTTCCGCGGCCCGCGCCCGAGAGCCACACCGCGCCGGCCAAGGTCACATGACCGCGCTCCGACAGCACATCGGCCAGGATGGGCCTATCCGGTCCGGCCAGCAGCGTCTGAAGCTGCCGTGTCTGCACCACTTGCGCGCCGGGAATCTGCAGTGGCGTAGGCCCGTGATAAGGCTGCTGGCGCAGCCGGTCCGTCGGGGCAATGCCCCAGTCCCGGGACTCGTCGGCATAGCCATACTCACCCGCCGCCGGTTGCGCCTGCGCGCCAGCCGCCAGGAACAGGCAAGCGTAAGCCAAGGCGAGCAACGCACACGCTGCGGCAGCCGGAGATCGTCTATTGGGGCGATATTGCACGCGATGAGAATAATGGCGGAGCCCGTCCGGCACAAGTGCTTTGGCAAACTCTTCGATATGAGCATAATATTCAAACCGCCGGCTTGGCCGACGGGCCGCATCGCAACAAGCGGAATGCCGCATGATCTAGGTCGGGCTGATTGAATGTGTCGCTGCATTTTGAAATCAACTCTAAGGAAACGCGCAATGACCTTCCTCAGAACAGCCTTCGCCGCGCTGCTGTTGGCGCTTGCCGCGTCGGGCGCCCAGGCCCAGTCCGCGCCTCAACTCGGCCGCGACTACGTCCGGCTAGATCCGACGCACGCGGTGACCAGCGGCGACCGGATAGAAGTCATCGAATTCTTCTACTACGGCTGCCCGGTCTGCTATGAGCTCGAGCCGACGCTGTCGCGCTGGATTTTCAACGCACCCGGTTCGGTGGCTCTGCGCCGCGTACCGGCGCTATCCTCGGACAATTGGGACAATTTCGCCAAATTGTTCTACAGCCTGGAGTCCATGGGGCAGCTGGGACGGCTGCACTGGCCGGTATACGACAACTTCCACTTCAACGGCTTGAAACTGGACGACGAGGCGGTAGCCGCCGCATGGGTGTCTCACAACGGACTCGACAAGCAAAAATTTACCGACACCTTTCGCTCGCGGGAGATTCAGGCGAAGCTGGCCGCGGCGCGCGCAATGACCCAGAGCTACGAGATCAAGGGCGTCCCGAGCATGGTGATAGACGGTAAATTCCTGACTTCGGCGAGCATGGCCGGGGGCACGCGCGAACTGATGCAGGTGGTCGACCAGCTGGTCGATCTGGCGCGCAAGGAGCGCGCGAAATAACCGCATCGGTGCGCTCGGGATATGCAGCGCCGGCGCTAAGCGCGTTTCCCGCTCAGCGGCGATCAACCGGACCGAGACCCCCCGCGCGCGCCAGACGCAAGCCGCACGATCCGTCAGTTCAATAGCAGGATGTGGCTCGACGCCGTCGGCTCGAAGCATGAACGCGCGGACGGCGCGGCGCGCATTGTTTCTCTGGTGCCTTCGGTCACGGAGTTGATCTGTGACCTGGGCCTGGGCGAACAACTGGTGGGCCGCACCGGCTTCTGCGTGCATCCGCGCGCAGCCCTGAAGTCCGTGCCGAAAGTGGGCGGCACCAAGGACGTGGATCTCGCCAAGGTGCGCGCGCTGGCGCCGACACATGTGGTGCTCAATATCGACGAGAACGAGAAGGCGGCCGCCGCGGCGCTGGCGCAGTTCGTACCGCACCTGATCGTCACGCACCCGCTGGATCCGCTCGACAACCCGCCGCTTTACCGGCTGCTCGGCGGAATCTTCGGGCAAGAACACCGAGCCGAGGCGCTGTGCGCGCAATTTGAGCAGGCTTACGACGCACTTCGGCAGGCCGCCCTCACCTGGCCGCGCCAGAGCGTGCTCTACCTGATCTGGAAAGATCCCTGGATGACGGTTTCGCGCGACACCTACATCTCGCGCACGCTCGCAATCGCTGCCTGGGATACCGTGCCGGCACGAACGACAGAGCGCTATCCCCGGGTCGAACTGGACGAAGCGCTGTTGCGGGACGTCGACCTGGTGCTGCTGGCCAGCGAGCCCTACCGGTTTCGCGCCCGCGATGCCGCCGAACTGCGCGCCCTGCCTGTCATGCAAGGCAAGACCGCGGCGGCGATCGACGGCGAAATGATCTCCTGGTACGGCAGCCGCGCCATCGCAGCGATGGACTATCTGCGCCGGCTCAGAAACGGTTGCAAAATGAGCTAGCAAGACCTTGCACGGACGATAAATCCGTCCGTGCGGACCATCGATAGCATGCGGATGATGAAACTATCCGCATGCTATCGATGGTCTTGGATAAAACCCAATGCTTTCCCAGTTCTTAGAGGCCATTTCAGAATTATCGAAATGGCCCCTGACTTAGGGGAGCGCGAGGGGATGTATCCCCTCGTTTTGAAATAGGCTCTTAGCCATAACCGTGCGTTCTGTACGGATGCTTTCTATCCGTACAGAACGCACGGTTGGCGCGCGTAGCGCGCAAGGTCTTGGTCAATCCTGCGCGAACGAAAAGCCCGTTTTTCTCATTTTGCAACGGACTCTAATGCCTGACTCCGCCGGGCAGGATGCAGCAGCCTAGATGCGCCGAAGCGCATCGATGCCGCGGTTATTTTGCGGGTCCGGCTTTCGGCTTCGCCCTCTCCGCGCCGAGGCGCAGGCTCACGTACGCGCCGGGCGCATCCTCGATCACCTTGAGCTTGCCGTCCCCGGGCACGCGCGCAGCGACTTTGACACCGCCGTTGTTCTTGTCCATCCACGCCTGCCAGTCGCCCCACCACGAACCTTCATGGCGCGCCGCCGTCGCGAGCCATTCATCCGAATCCTCGGGAAACTCCGGGTTGGTCCAGTAGCAGTACTTGTTCGCCGCCGGCGGATTGACGATGCCGGCGATATGACCGGAGCCGCCGAGCACGAAACGTACGTCCCCCGACAGCACACGCGCGCCCTTGTACACCGATTTCCATGGCGCGATATGGTCTTCTGCGGTTGAAATGAAATACGCCGGGATCTTGATCTTGCTGATATCGACAGGCACGCCGTCCAGGCTGATGCCGCCCGGGTCCTTCAACTTGTTGCCCAGGTACATGTTGCGCAGATAGAAGCTGTGCATTTTCGCCGGCATGCGCGTCGAATCCGAGTTCCAGTAGAGCAGGTCGAACGGGAACGGGTCCTTGCCCATCAGATAATTGTTTACCACGAACGACCAGACAAGGTCGTTCGAGCGCAGCATGTTGAACGTGCCCGCCATCTCCGAGCCTTCCAGATAGCCGCGCTCGTTCATGCGCCGCTCCAGATTCTCCACCTGCTTCTCGTCGATGAACACGCCCAGTTCGCCGGGGATGGAAAAATCGAGCAGCGACACGAAGAAGGTCGCGCTGGCGGCGCGCTTGTCTTTCTTCGCCGCCATCACCCCGAGCGCCGCGCCGAGCAGGGTTCCGCCGAGGCAGTAGCCGATCACATTCACCTGTTTCTCGCCGGTGGCTTTTTCGATCGCATCGAGCGCATCATCCGGGCCCTGGTGCAGGTAGTCCTCGAAGGTTTTGCCGGCGTATTCCTTGCCCGGGTTGACCCAGGAAATCACGAACACCGTGTGCCCCTGGTCCACCGCCCACTTGATGAAGGAGTTCGACTCGCGCAGGTCGAGGATGTAGTACTTGTTGATCCACGGCGGAATGATCAACAGCGGCCGCTTGTACACCTTCTGTGTGCTCGGCTGGTACTGGATCAGCTGCATCAACTCGTTCTGGTACACCACTTTGCCCGGCGACGTAGCGATGTTCTTGCCCATCTTGAACGCCTTGGGATCGGTCATGCTGATCTGCAGCTGCCCGTCGCCACGCTCGATGTCGGCGAGCAGGTTGTTCAGCCCGCGCAGCAGGTTCTGGCCGCCGGAGGCCATGGTTTCGCGCACGACTTCAGGGTTGGTCAGCGCAAAGTTCGAAGGCGACAGCGCGTCGATATACTGCCGCGTGAAGAAATCCACTTTCTTGCGCTCGTCGGGCGGCAGGTGCTCGACCTGCGACACGGCTTGGTGGATGTGGCGCGCCGCGATCAGATACGATTGTTTGACGTAATCGAACAGAAAATGGTTTTCCCAGTCTTCATGACGGAAGCGATTGTCGCCCTTCTTCGGCACCGCGACCGGTTCGGCCTTCTGCCCCATCATCTGCATCATGCTGCTTTGCCACAGGCGCGTGTAGTCCCAGAACATGTTCATCTGCGCCTCGGCCAGCTGCTGCGGCTTCGCGAGCATCAGCGCCGACAGGTCCATGAAGGCCTTGCCGATGCCGAACTCGTCAGGCTCGGCGGAGGTCTTCGTTTTGCCCTGGCGCTTGAGAAAATCCGCCATGATGCGGCTGGATCGCTCGGCGACCTCGGCAAAAATCCGGGCCGAATCGGCGCCTGCGGCTTCAGGCTTGGCTTGTTCCTTGCTCACGGTGCGACTCCTTTGAACCGGTTTCAAAACGAGGAATACCTCTGCTCATACGTCTGGCTGAAGTGCTGCGCTGCGCACATAGCGGATCACGCCGTCGGCACCGGTCTCGCGCGCGAGTGCGCCCCGATAATGCAGGCTGTGCAAGTGCGCCATCGCCTCGCCCATGGCGAAAAATAGCTGATGTGTGTCCAATTCGCGCTGGAACAGCGTCGGGATCGCATCGAAGGCCGACAGCGGCCGTGCGCTGGCCTCGTGCAGCACCTCGAAATGCTGGCGGTGGTGTTCCTGCAACTGCTCGACGCGCTCGCGCAGACCGCGAAACGGCAAGCCGTGCGAGGGCAGCACCAAGGTGTCGGCCGGCAGCCCGGCGTAACGTTTGAGCGAGTCGAGAAACTGCTGCAGCGGATTGCCGTCCGGATCGACCGACCAGACGCTGACATTGGTGGAGATTTTCGGCAGCACCATGTCGCCCGATATCAGCACGCCAAGTTCGGAACAATACAGCGCCGCGTGCTCGGGAGAATGCCCGTATCCCATGATCACGCGCCACATGCGGCGGCCGATGCCGATTTCGTCGCCGTCCATGAGACGGTGATAGCTGTGCGGAAAATCCGGCACCGCAAGGCGATAGCGATTGCCGCGCAGCGCCATTTTTGCCAGGCCTGCGCCGCTCAGCCCGTTCCTGCGATACATGGCGAGCAGATTGTCCGGTGTATAACCCGCGCCCCCATCGCGTATCGCGTGGGCGCTCAGGTATTCGGCCTGCGACATCCACAGCGTGGCGCCGAAGCGCTGACACAGCCAGTGGGCGAGGCCGACGTGATCCGGGTGGCAGTGGGTCACCAGCACGCGTGTCGCGTTGAACGCCCGCGCGCCCGCCTCCTGCCTTGCGCCGCCCGGTTGCGCGGCGAAGATCTGCTCCCACAAACCCTTGGTGACCTCGGTCGCGATGCCGCAATCGACTATCGTCCAGCCGTCCGCGTCCTCGAGCAGCCACAGGTTGATGTGGTCCAGGGCGAACGGCAGCGGCATACGCAGCCAACGCAGCCCGGGCGCGACCTCCAGGCTGGTCCCGGCTGCGGGCGCGGCCGTGTACGGGAATTGCAGGATTTGCTGTGGATCCATATCCTTGCCTGGTCCGCCTTAGGCTAGAATGCGCTGAGAGTCCATTCAGGCAGGCGCTAGAAACGCTGATTTTCGCAAATAATCGCGATTCCCGCCATTTATGTTGCTGCGCAATATGAGCACGCTCCCCCGCCAACACGAAGAAACCTACAGCATCAGCGACTTGGCGCGCGAATTCGACGTCACGCTGCGGGCGATCCGTTTCTACGAGGATCAGGGGTTGATCGCGCCGCAGCGTTCGGGCAGCCGGCGCGTTTACGCCAAACGCGACTATGTCCGTCTGAAACTGATCCTGCGCGGCAAACGCCTGGGCCTTTCCCTGTCGGAGGTGGCCGCGATGTTCGATCTATATGATTCGGCCCGGGACGAGAAGCCGCAATTGGCGCAATTCCTCGCCGCGCTGGCCGACCGGCGCGAGCAACTCGAGCGGCAGCGCGCCGACATCGACGAGATGCTGGGAGAAATCGAGGCGTTCGAGGTGCAAAGCCGCAAGATCCTCGCCAGCGCCGGAAAACCGGGCGCAAGGACGCGCAAGCCGGCAGCCTAGCTGCAGGGTTAAATTGACGTTTACGTAAACGGCACGTAAAGTCTTCGATCCGGCGCGGCGCTGGCGCTGGGCGAGCGCGGTGTTGGTGAGCATGAGCGGAGCTGTCCGCTCATTTTGAAACGGCTTCAATACGCAGTGAGTGTAACCATGATCGATTTTCCTTCCCTGCCTTTCGACCTCGGCGAAGACATCGACATGCTGCGCGACACGGTGCGCGCCTTCGCCGCGAGCGAGATTGCGCCGCGCGCGGCCGAGATCGATCGCGCCAACGAATTCCCCGCCGACCTCTGGCGCAAGTTTGGATCCCTCGGCCTGCTCGGCGTCACCATCGGCGAAGAATACGGCGGCACGGCGATGGGTTATCTCGCCCACATCGTCGCGATGGAGGAAATCAGCCGCGCCTCCGCCTCGGTCGGGCTGTCCTACGGCGCGCACTCCAACCTGTGCGTGAATCAGATCAACCGCAACGGCACCGAGGCGCAGCGCAAGCAATACCTGCCCAAGCTGATTTCCGGCGAACACGTGGGTGCGCTGGCGATGTCCGAGCCCGGCGCCGGCTCGGACGTGGTCAGCATGCGTCTCAAGGCCGACCACAAGGGGGGCAAATTCGTCCTCAACGGCAACAAGATGTGGATCACCAACGGGCCGGACGCCGACGTGCTCGTGGTGTATGCCAAGACCGACGGCGCAGCCGGAGCGCGCGGCATCACCGCTTTCCTGATCGAAAAGGGCTTTCCCGGGTTTTCCACCGCGCAGAAGCTGGACAAGCTGGGCATGCGCGGCTCCAACACCTGCGAACTGGTGTTCCGCGACTGCGAAGTGCCGGAAGCCAACATCCTCGGCGGCATGGGCCGCGGCGTGAACGTGCTGATGAGCGGCCTGGATTACGAGCGCGCCGTGCTTTCCGGCGGGCCGCTCGGGATCATGGCGGCCTGCATGGACGTGGTCATCCCCTATGTGCACGAGCGCAAACAGTTCGGCCAGCCTATCGGCGAATTCCAGCTGATGCAGGGCAAGCTGGCCGACATGTACACCACCATGAACGCCTGCCGCGCCTACGTCTACGCCGTGGGCAAGGCCCTGGACCGCGGCAAGATCAAGGGCACCGGCGCGCGCAAGGACGCCGCTGGCGCCATCCTCTACTCCGCCGAAAAAGCCACCTGGATGGCGGGCGAGGCGATCCAGGCGCTGGGCGGCATGGGCTATATCAACGAAACCCCGACCGGGCGCCTGTGGCGCGACGCCAAACTGTATGAAATCGGCGCCGGCACCTCGGAAATCCGCAGGATGCTGATCGGCCGCGAACTATTCGGGGAGACCAAGTGATGCCAGGCGAAATCGCAGGAAACGATCTTGCGCCAGCGGCATTTGCGACTATCGTCATTGATACTTGAAAGGAACAGCCATGAATGATCCTATCGTCATCGTCTCCGCCGCACGCACGCCCATGGGCGCTTTTGGCTGCGGCCGCCGCTTCGCGGCTTAACGTTCGCTGCGCTCACGTTAGCCTTCGCCGAAACCGCCTGACACCGTCAAAAACTTGGAGGTTCCTATGCTTAATGATCCTATTGTCATTGTCTCCGCCGTCCGCACTCCGATGGGCGGTTTTCAGGGAGAACTGAAGCAATTCACCGCGTCGGAGTTGGGCGCGGCAGCCATCCGCGCCGCCGTGGAGCGCGCGAAAATCAAACCGGAGCAGGTGGACGAGGTCATCATGGGCTGCGTGCTGCCCGCCGGACAAGGCCAGGCGCCCGCGCGCCAGGCTTCGCTGGGCGCGGGCCTGCCCCTCGCCACGGGCTGCACCACGGTCAACAAGATGTGCGGTTCTGCCATGAAAGCGGCGATGCTTGCGCACGACCTGCTCGTCGCGGGCACGAACGACATCATGGTCGCGGGCGGCATGGAGTCGATGAGCAACGCGCCCTATCTGCTCGCCAAAGCGCGCGGCGGTTACCGCCTGGGCCACGGCCAGCTGCTGGACCACATGTTCTACGACGGCCTCGAGGACGCCTATGACAAAGGCCGCCTGATGGGCAGTTTCGCCGAGGATTGCGCTGCCAAATACAATTTCACCCGCGCCGAGCAGGACAAGTTCGCGGTCGCCTCGCTGGAACGCGCTCAAGGCGCGAACAAGAACGGGGCTTTCGCCTGGGAGATCACGCCCATGGCGATCAAGGCGGGCAAGGACGAACGCTTCATCGAGATGGACGAGTCGCCGTTCAAGGCCAATTTCGACAAGATTCCCGCACTCAAGCCCGCGTTCAAGAAGGATGGCACCATCACCGCCGCCAACTCGAGCTCGATCTCCGATGGCGGCGCGGCGCTGGTGATGATGCGCCGCTCGATGGCGGAAAAGCTCGGCGTGACGCCGCTGGCGATTGTCGTCGGTCATAGCACCCATGCGCAGGAACCCGGCTGGTTCACCACCGCCCCGGTCGGCGCGATCCAGAAGCTGTACGACAAGACCGGCTGGAACTCAGGGAAGGTGGATCTGTTCGAGATCAACGAGGCCTTCGCCGTCGTGACCATGGCGGCGATGAAGGAACACGGGCTGCCCCACGAAAAGGTCAACATCCACGGCGGCGCCTGCGCCCTGGGCCATCCGATCGGCGCCTCCGGCGCGCGCATCGTGGTCACGCTGATCGGCGCCCTGCGCAAGACCGGCGGCAAGCGCGGCGTCGCCAGCCTGTGCATCGGCGGCGGCGAAGCCACCGCGATGGCGATCGAACTCGCCTGAACCCAAGCACAGGCCGACCATGATCCTCAGCCAGGAACAACAAATGATCCGCGATTCGGTGCGCGCCTTCGCCACCGAACGCTTGGCCCCCAATGCCGCGCGCTGGGATCGCGAATGCACTTTTCCGAGCGATGCGCTGAAGGAAATGGCGGCGATGGGCTTGTTCGGCGTGACCATTCCGGAACAATGGGGCGGCGCCGGTCTGGATTACGTATCGCTCGCGCTGGCGCTGGAGGAAATCGCCGCCGGCGACGGTTCGACGTCGACCATTACCAGCGTACAGACCCTGGTGTGCAATATCTTCAACGGCTATGCGAGCGACGCGCAAAAAAACGATTTCCTCAAGCCGCTGGCCCAGGGCCAGATGCTGGGCTGTTTCTGCCTGACCGAACCGCATACCGGCTCCGACGCCAGCGCGATCACCACGCGGGCCGAGCGCGAGGGCGATCACTACGTCCTCAACGGCGTGAAACAGTTCATCACCAGCGGCAAGAACGCGGATGTCGCGGTGGTATTCGCCGTCACCGACAAGGCCGCCGGCAAGAAAGGCATCAGCACCCTCATCGTCCCGACCGACACCCCCGGCTACGTGGTGACCCACATCGAGGAGAAACTCGGCCAGCATGCGTCCGACACGGCGCAGATCGCGTTCGAGAACTGCCGCGTGCCGCTATCCAACCTCCTCGGCGCCGAGGGTGCGGGCTACCGCATCGCGCTGTCCAATCTGGAGGGCGGGCGCATCTGCATCGCGGCGCAGGCGGTGGGCATGGCGCGCGCGGCGTTCGAGGCGGCGCTCAGATACGCGCATGAACGCAGCACCTTCGGCAAGCCCATCATCGAGCATCAGGCGGTGAATTTCCGCCTCGCCGACATGGCCACGCAGATCGAGGCGGCGCGGCAGCTGGTCTGGCATGCGGCCGTGTTGCGCGATGCGGGCCTGCCCTGCCTCAAGGAAGCGTCGATGGCGAAACTGTTCGCCTCGGAAGTGGTGGAGAAGGTCTGCTCCGACGCGATCCAGATTCACGGCGGCTACGGCTATCTCGCCGATTTTCCGGTGGAGCGCATCTACCGCGACGCGCGCGTGTGCCAGATTTACGAAGGCGCGAGCGACATCCAGCGCATGGTGATCGGGCGCGCGCTCGCCGGGGACTGATCCGCAGCCGGCCCGCCCCGGGCGCCGCGCGCGCGCTCGATCAGCCCAATCCCTGCAATCCCGCGGCGCAGGCGGAGTCAACCGCGTCGCCGCGCTCCACCGAAACGCGCAGATCCCGCAGCTTGCCGTCGCTCAGGCGGTAGATCCAGCCGTGGACGATCAGGTTGCGCCCGCGGGTCCAGGCGTCGCGCACGATGGTGGTCTGAGTCACGTGCCGGACCTGCTCGATGACGTTCAGCTCGCACAGCCGCTCCCAGCGCTCGTTCAGGCTCATGCTCGGGAGCAGCAGATGGGCATGCTTGTCGCGCACGTCCTGGACGTGACGCAGCCAGTTGTCGATCAGGCCGAGCCGCTCCCCGATCAATGCGGCTTTCACGCCGCCGCAGCCGTAATGGCCGCAGACGATGATGTGATTGACTGCCAGCACATCGACGGCGAACTGCATGACCGAGAGGCAGTTCAGATCGGTGTGAACCACGGCATTGGCCACATTGCGGTGCACGAACACCTCGCCGGGCTCGAGGCCCGTGATCTGGTTGGCCGGCACCCGGCTGTCGGAGCAGCCGATCCAAAGGTATTTCGGAGCCTGGATCGCGGCCAGACGGCGAAAGAATTCGGGGTCCCGGGCCGTCATTTTTTCCACCCAGGCCCGATTGTTCTCAAACAGCTGGGGAAGGTATTGCATCGGTGGTTTCCTATTGACGGGAATGGTGACTGCGGCGGCCGCCCTGGCGTAACCGCCCTGCCTCGTGCGCCCCGCGAAGCGGTGCAAGCGCTCGGTGTTCATCGCTTTCATCAGCCTAGACCGCCTCGCTATATTCGGTTCTCCCGGGCACTTTTACAACCGATTTCGCCGGGTAAGCCGGTTTGGCTCCCGTTCCAGGCTGTGGCAGGTCCCCCGCCGCGCAGACCGGCAGGCGCTCATGCGCAATCGAACCGCGGACCGAGATCCGCACCATGCTCGCGGGCGCTGAATCAGCGCCAACGTTGGCGCGCGGTCCGATAAAATGGCAGGATCACCCAAGGAGCAATCATGGCGACACCGATCGACTTCTATTTCGACTTTTCTTCTCCCTACGGCTATTTCGCCAGCACCAAGATCGACGCGCTCGGCGCGAAGTACGGACGCGAGGTCGTCTGGCACCCGTTCCTGCTCGGCGCCGCGATGAAAATCACCGGCGGCATGCCGCTCCCGAGCGTGCCGCTCAAAGGCGACTATGCGCGGCGCGATTTCGCCCGCAGCGCCAAATTCTACGGCGTCGAATACAGACTCCCGTCGGCGTTTCCGATATCGTCGCAAGCGCCCGCGCGAGCGTTCTACTGGCTGAACGGCAAGGACCCCAAGCAGGCCAAGGCGCTGGTCGCGGCGCTGTACCGCGCCTATTTCGTCGACGACATCAATATCTCCAACCCCGACGACACCGTCGCGGTGTGCGCCAAGTTCGGACTAAAGGCGGACGAGGTTCGCGCAGCGCTCAACGACCCGGCGATCAAGGAACGAGTGAAAACCGAGGTGGACAAGGCGATAGCCCGCGGCGCGTTCGGTTCACCCTATATCGTCGTCGACGGCGAAGCCTTCTGGGGCGCAGACCGCCTGGTGCAGATCGAGCAGTGGCTCGCCAGCGGCGGTTGGAAATATTAGGCGCACAGGGGACTAGCGATGAATGCGGAAAAAATCAAAGTAAGAACGGAAACCGGGCAGACCATGGAAGTCGTGGTCCTCAGCAAGCGCGCGAGCGCGATAGAAATCGTGCTCGGCGAAGGCGTGCACAACGTCAAGTGCACGCTGAGTCCGACGCGAAACGGTTTGGCCTACGCCGGAAGCATCATGGGGCGCGAACTCGTCTACGCGCGCAGCCGCGAGCAAGTGCAGGCGGATATCGACATCCTCAACCCGACCCTGCGCAAGTCCAGATAGCGCCGATCATGCAAGCCGTGATGTATGACCGGTTTGGCGACGACTCGGTGCTGTCGCTGCGCGAAGCGCCTCTGCCGCAGCCTGGGCGCGGCGAGGTGCAGGTGCGCGTGCGCATGGCCAGCCTGAATCCGGTCGACTTCAAGCTGCGCGGCGGCATATTGCGTATGGTCGGGCGGCCCAAGCGCCCGGCGATCACGGGCAAGGATTTTGCGGGAGAAATCAGCGCGCTCGGCGCGGGAGTGCAAGGCTACACGCTGGGCCAGCGCGTGTTCGGTTCGGTGAATCCGATGGGCGGGCGGGGTTCCTGCGCGCAGTTCGTCGCGCTTTCTACGGACCTGATCGCGCCCACGCCCGATGCCTTGAGCGATGAAGTCGCGGCGAGCTTGCCGGTCGCCTCCGGCACTGCGCTGCAGGCGCTGACCGATATTGCCCGGCTTCAAGCCGGCCAGACTGTCCTGATCAGCGGCGCCTCGGGCGCCGTGGGCGCGAGCGCGGTGCAAATCGCCCGCTCGCTAGGCGCGCTGGTCACCGGCGTGTGCGGCACGACCAACGTCGATTACGTCCGGTCCCTGGGTGCGGAGCGCGTCATCGATTACCGCACCGAGGACTGGCTGCAGCCCGGCCAGCACTTCGACTTGATTTTCGACGCCGCCGCGGCCGCGTCGTTCGCGCAGACGCGGCCGCTGCTGAAGACCGATGGCATTTATATCAACACCATGCCGCGGGCGGCACTGTACTGGGCGGCGCTCGCCGCGCGCGCCACGTCGCGTCAGCGCTGCGTGCCCTTCCTGCTCAAGACCGACGCCGCATTGCTTGCGCGGCTGGCAAAGCTCGCCGCCGAGCGCGTCATCGTGCCGCATATTCAGGAAATCGTCGATTTGACCGCAGTCGCCGCGGCGCAGCGCCGCATGCAGCAGGGCGAGGTGCACGGCAAGGTGTGCGTGCGCGTGGCTCCCTGAAACGCTGCCCCGACTCCTGACCTCAGGTCTGTTTCAGCCGCTGCGCGAACTCTGCGGCAAAGCGCCCCACCGCAGCCCAGTCGGTGTACTCGTAATCGCGCGAGGTGTCGGTTTCGCCGCCGCCCAGGCCGACGAACACGATCATCACCCGGCGCTTGATCGGCCCGTACAGGCTGTACCTGACCGCCCCGGCGATGCTGGCCACCAATTGCGGCTGCCAGCCGGTCTTGCGCAAGAATTTGTCGATATAGCGCTGCGCCGCAGCGGGTTTCGGCCGCGGGCCGCCGGCGCTCAAGCTGACCGAAAAGAACGCGCTGGGCCGCGCGGCAAGCGCCGGGCCGATGCGGCGTATCAGCTTGCGCAGATAAGCCGGATGATGGCCGTAATGAATCGAAGCGCCGACGATCACCCCGTCATAGGTTGCCGGGTCCAGCTGCGCCGGGTTGGTATCGGCCGGCAGCATGTCGACGCTGTGCCCTTGTTCCCGGAGCGTATGCGCGATGCGCTCGGCGATGAGCTTGGTCTGGCCTTCGGTGCTGGCGTAGGGCAATAGGATGCGGGGCATGGGAATCCGGTAGCTTGCTGCGTTGGATAAAATTGCCGATCACAAAATTGGCGAAATGATGCGCGAGCAGGGCAGCGAAGTCAATTGCGCAACCGGGCACCGAACTATTCCAACCTGTCAGCCAACGACCTATCGATCGCGTTAGTCAGGGCAGGTCCGCTTTGACTATTGAGTTCCCGCTTCTATGCAGAAGCTTTGCCGATCGTCATTGTGCGGATGCCCGGAGAACCGCGCACCAGACTGCCGAGGGCGCCGACAACGAACCTGGCGCCCTCGGCGACACTTCCGGGAAAGCGAGGGTTTCGATACTCCGGTCGAGTCGGGTGTTAGATTGCATCAATCAACTGTGGCACCGGATGCAGCAACGACCTTCGCCCACTTCTCTGTCTCGGCCGCGATCACTTTGCCGAAGTCTTCCGGCGTACCGGGGATGGGCGCGCCACCCAGCTCCGCCAGGCGTTCGCGCATCTTCGGGTCCGCAAGCGCGCGGTTCACCTCGGCGTTGAGCTTTTCAATGATTTCGCGCGGCGTACCCTTGGGCATGCCGATGCCGAACCACGCTGTCGCCTCGTAGCCGGGCACGGTCTCGCCGACCGTGGGCAGCTCGGGCATGGAGGGCTCGCGCTTTGCGGACGTTACGGCGAGCGCGCGGATGCGGCCGCCCTTGATGTGCGCTGCGGAGGACGGCAGGTTGTCGAAGAGCACGTGCACCTGTCCCGCGATCAGGTCGGTGAGGGCAGGGCCGGCGCCTTTATAGGGAACGTGCAGCATGTCGCAGCCGGTCATGTACTTGAACAGTTCGCCCGAAAGGTGCACGGAGGTGCCGCTCCCCGAGGAGGCCATGTTGACTTTGCCAGGGTGCGCCTTGCAGTAGGCAATGAACTCGGCCACGGTCTTCACCGGCAAGGAGTTTGTAATCTCCATCACGTTGGGCGTGCGGATGAGACCGGCCACGGGCGCGATGTCGCGGATGAAGTTGAAAGGCAGCTTCTTGTAGAGCGACGCGTTGATGCCGTTGGCGGGGTTCACCAGCAGCATGGTGTAACCGTCCGGCGGCGCGGTCACCACGGCCTCCACCCCGATGTTGTTGCCGGCACCAGGCTTGTTCTCGATGATGAACTGCTGTCCCATCTTCTCGGAGAGCCACTGCGCCACGATTCGCGCCAGGACATCCGTCGTGCCGCCGGGCGGGTAGGGCACGATCCACTTCACCGCGCGCAGCGGGTAATCCGCGGCGAAGGCGGTGCCAATGCCGGCGAATGCAGCGAACAGGACAATGGCTGCGAATCGGGTTAAACGAATCATGAGTTCTTCTCCTTGGATGTGTGTCGTATCGGGATGCGCTGGATCAATTCAGCGGCAGATTATGGACTATCGCGCGGAAAATGTCGCAAACGTCTGCCGCCGCTGGCGCTTTCTGCCTGCTAACCTGCCCGTTACCTGCCGCTTGCCCGGGAGACCGCGCGACTCGGGGCAGGCCCCCGCGCTCAAGACATGCCGGTGTCGAAGGATCCGGCATACAGACGCCAGTCCTTTTCCACCTGCTCGGAACAATGCTCGGCTGCCGCAAGGATCGACTGCTTCCATTGTTCCTGCCGCCCAAAGTCGATCAATTCATCAATCGTCGCCGAGCCATCGCGGCCACCACTGCGCAACTGTCCCCATGCAACAACTTCCCCCATCACCTTCATCACGCCTTCCAGCCGGTGCAGTTTGCCGTTCCAGCGCTCAAGGGCGACGCGGTCCTCGCTGGGCTGCAGTCCGCGCAGCACATAGGACGTCTTGGACATCACTACCGGTTGCAGGAATGCCATTGAGACCGCCTGCATGCGCCTCTGTACAGCTTCGACTCGAGACGCCTCGTTTGGCCGGGCGCCGCCATTGCCGTCGCGAAGCTCGGTACGAAATTGGTGCCCTTGCGCGAGCGGACCAGCCAATTCCCGGTAGTGGCCGGTTTCGCCGCCGTTATCCACCAGGCGGTTGCTATAATGCCTTTTTTCGAGCGCGCTCCCATACTAACCGCGCCGATTCCACTTCTCCTGCCGCCTGCCATGAGCACACTGAAAACCAACCTCAACGCGCGCTCAGCCGAGTTCAGGACAAATGCCGAGGCGATGACGGCGCTGGTCGCCGACCTGCGCGCCAAGATCGACCAGGTAGCCGCGGGTGGCGGCGAAGCGGCGCGCGCCAAACATGTCGCGCGCGGCAAGCTGCTGCCGCGGGAGCGCGTGCGCACCCTGCTCGATGCAGGCTCGCCCTTTCTCGAACTGTCACAGCTGGCCGCGCTCGACATGTACGACAACGAGGCGCCCTGCGCCGGCATCATCACCGGCATCGGCCGCGTCCTCGGGCACGAATGCATGATCATCGTGAACGACGCCACAGTGAAGGGCGGCACCTATTTTCCGATGACCGTGAAAAAGCATTTGCGCGCGCAGGAGATCGCGGCGCAGAACAACCTGCCCTGCATCTATCTGGTGGATTCGGGCGGCGCCAACCTGCCCACCTGGGAAGAGGTGTTTCCGGATCGCGAGCACTTCGGCCGCATTTTCTTCAATCAGGCGAATATGTCGGCCGCAGGCATACCCCAGATCGCGGTGGTGATGGGTTCGTGCACCGCCGGCGGCGCCTACGTGCCGGCGATGTCCGACGAAGCCATCATCGTCAAGGGCCAGGGCACGATCTTCCTCGGCGGTCCGCCGCTGGTGAAGGCCGCCACCGGCGAAATCGTCACCCCGGAGGAACTCGGCGGCGCCGACGTGCACACGCGCCTGTCGGGGGTCGCGGACCACTACGCGCTGAACGACGCGCACGCCCTGTCCATCGCCCGCAGCATCGTCGGCAACCTGAACCGGGTGAAGCGCGTCTCCACGGTGCTGCGCGAACCGCGCGAACCGCTGTATCCGACCGAGGAACTGGGCGGCGTCATCCCGGCCGACACGCGCAAGCCCTACGACGTGCGCGAGATCATCGCGCGCTTCGTCGACGGCAGCGAACTGGACGAGTTCAAGCAGAACTACGGCACCACGCTGGTGACCGGCTTTGCCCATGTCTACGGCTATCCGGTCGGCATCGTCGCCAACAACGGCATCCTGTTTTCGGAATCGGCGCTGAAGGCGGCGCATTTCATCGAGCTGTGCTCGCAGCGCGGTATACCGCTGCTGTTTCTGCAGAACATTACCGGCTTCATGGTGGGCAAGAAATATGAAAACAGCGGCATCGCCCGCGACGGGGCGAAGATGGTCACCGCCGTGTCCTGCGCGCGCGTGCCCAAGTTCACACTGATCATCGGCGGCAGCTACGGCGCCGGCAACTACGGCATGTGCGGCCGCGCCTACTCGCCGCGCTTCCTGTGGATGTGGCCCAACGCGCGCGTGTCGGTCATGGGCGGACCGCAGGCGGCCTCGGTGCTCGCCACGGTCAAGCGCGACGGCATAGAAGCCAAAGGCGGCAGCTGGAGCAAGGCAGAGGAAGAGGCGTTCAAGCAGCCTATCCTGGAGCAGTACGACCGCAACGGCCACCCCTACTACGCCAGCGCGCGGCTGTGGGACGACGGCGTGATCGCGCCGGAAGACACCCGGCGCGTGCTGGGCCTCGCGCTCTCGGCCGCGCTTAACGCGCCGATCGAAGCTACGCGCTTCGGCGTGTTCAGAATGTGATGACCTGATCCGAGGAAATAGAGATGCAATACAAGACCCTGGAACTCGCGGAAGATCACGGCGTCGGCGTGATCTGGATGAATCGTCCCGAAGTGCGCAATGCGTTCAACGAAACCATGATCGCCGAGCTGACGCGGGCGTTCCAGGACGCGGACGCGGATGACAGCATACGCGCCGTGGTGCTCGCGGGGCACGGTCCGGCGTTCTGCGCCGGTGCGGACCTCAACTGGATGAAGAAAATGGCCGGCTACTCTCTCAAGGAGAACCATGCCGATGCCATGGCCCTGACCACGATGCTCAACACCATTTACATGATGAAAAAGCCGACCGTCGCCCGCGTGCACGGCGCGGCCTATGCCGGGGGCATGGGTCTGGTTGCTGCCTGCGACATCGCGATCGCCGCGCAGGACGCCGAGTTCTGCCTGTCGGAAGTGAAACTGGGCCTGATCGCGGCCACCATCAGCCCCTATGTAGTCGCCGCCATCGGCGAGCGCCACGCGCGGCGCTACTTCCTCAGTGCGGAGCGCTTCGCCGCCGCCGAGGCCTTCCGCATCGGCCTGGTGCATGACCTCGCTCTAGTCGATGAACTCGACGCCAGCGTCAACGCCCTGCTCGCCCACCTGCTTAGCGCGAGCCCGGCCGCGATCGCGGCGAGCAAGGAACTGATCCGCGCGGTCGCACGCGCCCCGATCGACCAGACCATGATGGTCGATACCGCAGCGCGCATCGCCGCCGCGCGCACCTCCACCGACGGCAAGGAGGGCATACGCTCCTTCCTGGAGAAACGAAAGCCGTCGTGGACCGAAACCGCGAAACCTGCCAAGCCGGGCGCAAAGAAGGCAAACAAAGGAAAGAAAGCGTGAACGACCTGGTCTTCCGCCGCGACCGCTGCATCGTCGGCAATTGATCCTTATGTTCAAGAAAATTCTGATTGCAAACAGGGGCGAGATCGCCTGCCGCGTGATCAAGACCGCGCGCCGCCTGGGCGTGAAGTGCGTGGCCGTCTATTCCGCGGCCGACGCCGACGCGCGCCACGTGGCACTCGCCGACGAGGCCTATTGCATCGGGCCGGCGGCAGCCAAAGACAGCTATCTGCGCGGCGACAAAATCCTGGAGACGGCCAGGCAGTGCGGCGCCGAGGCCATCCACCCCGGCTACGGGTTTCTCTCGGAAAACGCGGAATTCGCCGAGGCCTGCGGCAAATCGGGCCTGGTATTCATCGGGCCGCCGCCTGAGGCGATACGCGCGATGGGCAGCAAGAGCGCGGCCAAGGACATCATGGGCAAGGCGGGTGTGCCGCTGGTGCCCGGCTACCACGGCGCGGCGCAGGGCACGGCCCTGCTGCAAAAGGAAGCCGACAAGATCGGCTATCCGGTACTGATCAAGGCTTCGGCCGGCGGCGGCGGCAAGGGCATGCGCATCGTCGACCAAGCTGCGGATTTCGCCGCCGCACTCGCTTCCTGCCAGCGCGAATCCAAGGCGAGCTTCGGCGACGCGCGCGTGCTGCTGGAAAAATACCTGAGCCGCCCGCGCCACATCGAGATCCAGGTGTTTGCCGACACGCAAGGCGAGGCCGTGTACCTGTTCGAGCGCGACTGCTCGGTGCAGCGGCGCCACCAGAAGGTGCTGGAAGAGGCGCCGGCGCCGGGCATGAGCCAGGCGCAGCGCAACAGCATGGGCGAGGCCGCAGTCGCAGCGGCCAAGGCGATAGGTTATGCCGGCGCCGGCACGGTGGAGTTCATCGCCGGGCCGGGCGAGGGCAAGAGCGCCGGCACGTTCTATTTCATGGAAATGAATACGCGGCTTCAAGTCGAGCATCCGGTGACCGAAATGATCACCGGCCTAGACCTGGTCGAATGGCAGCTGCGCGTGGCCTCAGGCGAGCCGCTGCCGCGCTCGCAGGACGAACTCTCGATCAAAGGCCATGCGCTGGAAGCGCGCATTTACGCCGAGGATCCGGCGAAAAATTTTCTGCCCTCTACCGGGCGCATCACCCATCTTTCTGCGCCGGCCGAATCGCGCCATGTGCGCATCGACACCGGCGTGCGCGAAGGCGACGCGATCACGCCGTTCTACGACCCGATGATCGCCAAGCTCATCGTCTGGGACGCCGATAGGCCCGCGGCGCTGGCGCGCATGCGCAGCGCGCTGGAACAATTCCAGGTCGTCGGCGTGACCACCAATACCGAATTCCTCGCGCGGCTGGTGGCTTGCGAGGCCTTCGCTACGGCAGACCTCGATACCGGGCTGATCGAGCGCAACAGCGCCGTGCTCATGCCGGCGCCGCCGGTCGCGGGCGACGAAGTGCTCGCGCTCGCCGCGCTGGCCGAATTGCTGGCGATCGAGCGCCTCGCGCAAGAGCGCGCGGCCGCATCCGGCGACCCCTGCTCGCCCTGGGGGATGTGCGACGGCTGGCGCCTGAACCAGGACAACCATCACATTCTGGTATTCCGTCAGGGAGAACACGAGCAGGCGGTCACCGCGCATTACCGCGCGGGCCGCTTCGAGCTCGAATTGCCCGGCGGCCGGCATACGCTCAGGGGCGCCTGGCAGCCCGATGGCAGTCTGACGGCATGGCTGGAAGACGCGGTATTGCAGGCCAACGTGGTGCGCTCGGGGGCAGTGCTGGACGTGTTCTTCCGCGGCACCCGCTACCGGCTGGAACTGCACGACCCCGCCCTGCATGAGATAGAGGCCGACGCGCACGGCGGCAATCTCGCCGCGCCCATGCCGGGCAAAATCATCGCCGTGCTGGTCAAGAGCGGCGCGAGGGTGGATAAGGGCACGCCGCTGATCATTCTCGAAGCGATGAAAATGGAGCACACCATCGTCGCCCAGGGGCGCGGCCGGGTGACCGAAATCCATTACCAGGTCGGCGAGCAGGTCGCCGAGGGCGCCGAGCTGCTGGGATTCGAGCTGGAGAAATAGGGCCGAATCATGATGTTTCCGAAACAAGTCCGTATCGTCGAAGTCGGCCCGCGCGACGGGCTGCAAAACGAGCCCGGCGTGGTGGCCACCGCGGTCAAGATCGAACTCATCCATCGTCTCGCCGCCGCCGGGCTGAAGGCGATCGAGGCCACCGCCTTCGTCTCGCCCAAGTGGGTGCCGCAGATGGCCGACAACGCCGAAGTCATGGCCGGCATCCGCAGGAAACCCGGCGTCGCCTATCCGGTGCTGGTGCCCAATATGAAGGGCTTCGAAGCGGCGCTGGCAGCGGGCGCGGAGGAGATCGCGGTGTTCGGCGCGGCTTCCGAGGCCTTCAGCCAGAAGAACATCAATTGCTCCATCGCCGAAAGCCTGGCACGCTTCGAGCCGGTTGCTCTAGCGGCGCAGCAACACGGCATGCGCGTGCGTGGCTACATTTCCTGCGTCGCCGGCTGTCCCTATCAGGGCGCGGTCGAGCCCGCGGCAGTGGCCGAAGTCGCGGCCGAACTCGAGCGCATGGGCTGTTACGAAATATCCCTCGGCGACACCATAGGCGTGGGCACCCCGCGCCAAATCCAGGCGATGCTCGCGACAGTCGCGATCGCGGTGCCCAAGGAAAAACTCGCGGTGCATTTTCACGACACCTATGGGCAGGCTCTGGCCAATCTGTATGCGGCCATGGAGTTCGGTATCGCCACCATCGACAGCTCGGTCGCCGGCCTGGGCGGATGCCCCTATGCCAAAGGCGCCTCGGGCAACGTCGCCACCGAGGACGTGGTGTATCTGCTTGACGGCCTCGGGATACCCACCGGGGTCGACCTCAAGCTGGTGTTCGACGCGGGACAGTTCATCTGCGGCGAACTGCAGCGCGAGCCCGCATCCAAGGTCGCGCGGGCCATGCGCGCAAGAAGTTCTTCGTGAGCGCTTCCGCCTTGCACGCGCCGGAAGCTGAGGTCGCCTCGCCCTGCATCAATGTCTGCCGCATGGACGAAACTAGCGGCTACTGCGAAGGCTGCCGCCGCAGCCTGGAGGAAATCGCCTGCTGGTCGGTGTATACCGCGGCCGAAAAGCGCGCGGTGCTTGCGCTGCTCCCCGCGCGAAAACAGACCCTTTGAACCTGCCGCCGCAAATTCAGGTGCTGGAGCGCGGCTGGCTGTCCAGCAACAATATACTCACGCAGGAAGGCGACGGCTGCACGCTGATCGACAGCGGCTACGTCGCCCACAGCGCGCAAACCCTGCTGCTGCTGGAGCAGGCTCTGGCCGGAAAGCCGCTCCAGCGGCTGATCAACACGCATTGCCATTCCGACCATATGGGCTGCAACGCCGCCGTGCAGCGCGCCTACGGCTGCCGCATCAGCGTCCCCGTCGGCGAGGCGCCCGGCATCGCCGCCTGGGATGAAACCACTCTGCTGCTGAGCTACACCGGGCAGACCGCAGAGCGCTTTAGCGTCGACGCTACCATCCGCCCGGGCGAGCGGCTGGAGCTCGGAGGACTGGACTGGGAAGCGCTGGCGGCGCCCGGCCACGATCCGCACGCGCTGATGTACTACCAGCCCGAGGCGCGCATCCTGATCTCGGGCGATGCGCTATGGCAGAACGGTTTCGGCCTGATTTTTTCCGAGCTGATCGGCCCGCCCGGCGCGTTTGCCGAAACGCGCGCGACCCTGGAGTCGATTTCGCGGCTGGATATCGCCACCGTAATTCCCGGACATGGCGCGCCCTTCGGTGACCCGGGACGTTCGTTGGATGCCGCATTCCAGCGGCTGGACGCCTACGAGCGCGACCCGACCAAGCTCGCACGCCATGCGATCAAGGTGATGCTGAGCTTTTCGCTCATGATCCATGGCCGCATAGAGCGCGCGGCGCTGCCGCAGTTTCTTGCCGAGCGGCCCATCTATGCCGACATCAACCGGCGCTTTCTGAATCTGCCACAAGCGGAATTGTGCGAGTACCTTGTGAATGATCTGGAGCGCGCCGGCGCGCTGAAAATAGAGCAGGGCTGGCTGGTCGCGGCGTAGATCAGCCGTCCCGCGCCCGGTTCAGTCGTACTTGCGCGCGTCGTCGATGACCTTGCCGTCGTTGGGCAGGCTGCCCGCGGCGACGAATTCGATCTCCCCGCGCAGCTTGGTGACGTCGCGGATCGAGGCGACGAGCGCCGCTTTCAGGCCGGCGTCTTCGTTGCGCGCCTCGCACCTGAGGGTCATGCTGTCGTTGCCGGTTGCGCCGGCAATCACCAGCCGCGCGCGGGCGATCTCGGGGTGCCGCCGCACGATCTCGCCTACCTGTTTCGGCGTGACGAACATGCCGCGCACCTTGGTGGTCTGGTCGGCGCGCCCCATCCAGCCCTTGATGCGCACATTGGTACGGCCGCAAGGGCTCACGCCCGCAAGCACGGCGGACAGATCGCCGGTGCCAAACCGGATCAACGGATAGTCGGGGTTGAAGCTGGTGATCACCACCTCACCCACCTCGCCCGGCGCAACCGGGTCGCCGGTGCCCGGACGCACGATTTCCAGCAGCAGGTCTTCATCGAGAATCATGCCCTCGGTGACCGAACCGTCCGGCAGCGCCGATTCGTAGGCGAGCAAGCCGAGGTCGGCGGTGGCGTAGGACTGCATCACGCGGATGCCGCGCTCGCCCAGCGATTTCCTCAGCGCGGGCGGCAGATACTCGCCCCCGACCATGGCATGTTTCAGGTTGCCGAAATCCGCCTTGAGCTCCTCGGCCTTGTCCACGATCAATTTGAGAAAAGACGGCGTGCCGACAAAACCGCGGATGCGCAAATCGACGATGGTCGAGACCTGCATTTCGGTCTGGCCTATCCCGGTCGGGACCACGGTGCAACCCAGCGCACGCGCACCCGACTCCATCATCGAACCCGCAGGCGTGAAATGGTAGGCGAAGGTATTGATGATGAGATCGCCAGAACGAAAGCCGGCGGCAAACAGGGCGCGCGCGCTGCGCCACCAATTGGCCGCCGTCCCCTCGGGCTCGTAGACCGGACCCGGCGAAACGAAGATTTTCGCGAGTTTGTTCAACGGGGTCGCGTTCAATCCGCCCAGCGGCGGTTGCTGCTTCTGCAATTCGCCCAAATCGGATTTTCGCGTAACCGGTAGCTGCGCCAGCGCGGCGCGCGTGCTGACCTGCTGCGGATCGACAGCGGCCAGTATGCGGGCGAAGCCGGGCGCATTGTTTTTGGCATGCGCGATCTGGCCCGGCAGGGCTGCGAGCAGCGCCTGTTCGCGCTCCGCCGGATCGCGGGTTTCGAGTGAGTCGTAATATTCAGTCATGTAAGTAGTTGGTTTGAGCGCAGGTCCGGGATGTTCAGAACCTTCGCGCCGGCTGCGTTGAAAATAAGCTGGCGTCAGGCGAGCCAGCGCTTGCGCCGCTTGTAATGTTTGACCTCGCTGAAACTCTTGCGCCCGCCGCTGGAGATGCCAAGGTAGAACTCCTTCACGTCCTCGTTGGTGGCGAGGTCGGACGCGACGCCGTCCATGACCACGCGGCCGTTCTCGAGGATGTAGCCGTAGTCGGCGTAGCGCAGCGCCACCATGGTGTTTTGCTCGGCCAGCAGAAAGCTCACGCCCTCTTTCTGGTTGAGGCTTTTCACGATTTCGAAGATTTCTTCCACCAGTTGCGGCGCCAGGCCCATCGACGGCTCGTCCAGCAGAATCATGCTCGGCCGCGCCATCAGCGCCCGCCCCACCGCGGTCATCTGCTGCTCGCCGCCCGAGGTATAACCGGCCAGGCTCGCACGGCGTTGTTTCAAGCGCGGAAAGTAGGTGTAAACCATTTCCAGATCCGCCGCGATGTCGGCTCGGCCGACGCGGCGCGTATAGGCGCCGGTCAGCAGATTGTCCTCGATCGAAAGGTGGGGAAAGCAGTGGCGCCCTTCCATGACCTGAATCACGCCGCGCTTGACCAGGTCGGCCGGCGTGAGCTTCTCGATGCGCTCGCCCTTGTATTCGATATAGCCCTTGGTCACATCACCGCGCTCGCCTTTGAGCAAGTTCGACACTGCGCGCAGCGTCGTGGTCTTGCCGGCGCCGTTGCCGCCGAGCAGGGCGACGATCTTGCCTTCTTCAACGGTCAACGACACGCCCTTCAACACCAGGATGACGTGGTTGTATATGACTTCGATGCCGTTCACGGTGAGCAGGGTGGCACTCATCGGGGCGTTCTCCTAAGGTTCTGCGGCTTTTCCGGAAACTCAAGCCGAGCTGCCGGAAAAACCGCCAGCGCCGGGGTAGCCCCGGCGCTGGCGGATGTACTCAGACGCTTAGTTGGACGCGTCCTTGGCGCAGTCGCGCACCGGAACTTTCTTCTCGGCGGCGTACTTCGCTGCCGAAGCGCGGATCAGCGGCTTGATGATCTGCAAGTCGGACTCGTACGTACCGGAAGTGATATTCCATTTCTTTCCGTCCCAGGTCTCGACGCGGCTGCTGTGAGAGCCCTCGTGGTCGACGCAGGTAGTCTGGATTGGATCCATGAAGCCTTCGAAGCCGATTTTTTTGATCGCAGCGGCGTCGAGCGCGAGGTTTTCCAGTCCCCAGCGCACCTGCTCGCCGGTGAGCGGCTTCTTGCCGTACTTGAACTGGGCGCGCTTCACCCCTTCCACACCCATCATGGCCGACACCAGACCGCGGTTGTACAGCACCTCGCCGATTTCTTCCTTCTTGCCCGAGCCCTGGCCTTTGTCATAGACATACTTGATGATGTCTTTGTGCACAGCGCCCTGGCCGGCCGGTGCGAGGAACACCAGCGCGTGATAGCCCTTGGCGCCTTCGCCTGCGGGAATCACATCGGGCTCGGCCCCGGACCACCACACGCCGTACATTTTGTCGCGCGGATAACCGGTCGCGACCGCTTCCTTGATCGAGGTTGAATTCATCACACCCCAGCCCCAGAGGAAAACATAGTCCGGCCGCTGCTGCCGGATCTGCAGCCAGGTGGCCTTTTGCTCCACGCCCGGGTGGGTGACGGGCAGCAGCAGCAACTGGAAGCCGTGGATCTTGGAACGCTCTTCCAGCAACGGGATCGGCTCCTTGCCATAGGGCGAGTCATGATAGACCAGCGCGATCTTCTTGCCCTTCAACTTGTCCAGGCCGCCCTCCAGTTTGCCCACGTGCTGAACCAGGATGTCGGCCGCGTCCCAATAGGTGCCGCCCAGCGGAAAGTTCCACTTGAACACCGTGCCGTCGACCGAATCGGCGCGGCCGTAACCGGCGGTGACCAGCGGAATCTTGTCGCCGGGCGCTTTGTCGGTCAGCGCAAAGGTGATGCCGGTCGACAGCGGCTGGAACAGGGTGGCGTGGGTCGGGCCCTTGCCCTTCAGGCGCTCGTAGCACTCGACGCCGCGGTCCGTGGCGTAGCCCGTTTCACACTCCTCGAACGTAATCTTGACGCCGCCGATACCGCCGTCGCGCGCGTTGATCAGTTTGAAGTAGTCGAGATAACCGTTGGCCCATGGCACACCGTTAGGCGCGTATGCGCCGGTGCGGTACGGCAGCGCCGGGAAGAACTGCTCCTTATCGGCCGCCTGGACCGGTCCGCTGGCCGTGACCGCCACCACAGCAGCGATCGTCCCGACGGATGCCGCCAGAATCCTCATTTTTTCTGCTAATTTCATCTCCGTTACCTCCTTTGAAATAAGCCGGGGACAAGGCGCCCACGGCGGTCACACAAAATCCTGTCTTGCCGCGGCTAGTGCGGGAACGGCCACAGGCGCAGCTTCTCCTTGCCGATTGCCCACAGGCGCGCCAACCCCTGCGGCTCGACGATCAGGAAAAAAATGATCAGCGCGCCAAAAATTATCGACTCCAGATGCGACGCCATGGCCGTCGACAATTCCACACCGATCAGCGCCGGCGCCTGGTTCAGCAGGATAGGCAGCGCCACGATGAAAAACGCACCGAAGAAACTGCCGAGGATGGAACCCATGCCGCCGATGATAATCATGAACAAGAGGTTCAGCGACAGCGTGATGTTGAATGCCAGCGGCTCCCACGAACCCAGGTGCACGAAACCCCATAGCGCGCCGGCGACGCCGACGTAGAACGAACTCACGGCAAAAGCGGTGAGCTTGGCGTAGACCGGACGGATGCCTATCACCTCCGCCGCAACATCCATGTCGCGCATCGCCATCCAGGCACGGCCCAGGTGGCTGCGCACCAGGTTCTTCGCCAGCACGGCGAACACCGTGACCACTGCGGCCAGGAACAGGTATTTCCTCACCGGAGAGTTGATCTGCCAACCGAACAGTTCGATCGTCGCCGTCGATACCGATCCGGACGAGGCGTAATTGGTAAACCACTTGACGCGTGCAAAGGCCCAGTCTACGAAGAACTGCGCCGCCAGCGTGGCCACGGCAAGATACAGACCCCGGATGCGCAGGCTGGGAATGCCGAACAGCAGACCCACCAGCGCCGCAATCAGGCCTGCGAGAATCAGCACCACGAGAAAATTGAGTTGCGGCACGCGCAGCGCGAGATTGTAGGCCGCGTACGCGCCGACCGACATGAAGGCCGCGTGGCCCAGAGAAATCTGGCCGCAGTAGCCTACCAACAGATTCAGGCCCAGCGCGGCCAGAGAGAGGATCAGGAATGGAATCAAAATCGACAGAAACAAGTAATCGCTAAAGACGAAAGGAGCGATTGCGAACACGAACAGCAGCAGCAGCCCCATGAAAATGCGGTCCTGCAGGATCGGCAGCATTTGCTGGTCCGCGCGGTAGGAGGTCTTGAACTGGCCGTTTTCTCTGTAGAGCATGTTTTTGTCTATGAATATCGGCTAAACACGGTCGATGTGTTTCTCGCCAAATAGGCCTTCCGGCAGGACCAGCAGGAACAGCAGCGCGAGCACGTAGGCGAACCAGTTTTCTATGCCGCCGCCGGCCAGGTCGAAGGCCTTGACCGCTATCGGCGCCAGAAACACCTCGGCCATCTTCTCGCCGACGCCGATGATCAGGCCGCCGATGATCGCGCCGGGAATCGAAGTGAAGCCGCCGAGGATTACTACCGGCAGCGCCTTCAAGGCGACCTGCGAAATCGAAAACTGCACCCCGAGCTTGGCGCCCCAGACCACCCCTGCGACCAGCGCCACAATGCCGGCCAAAGACCAGACGATCACCCAGATGCGGTTCAGCGGAATGCCGATCGATTGTGCCGCAAGGTGATCGTCTGCGACCGCGCGCAGCGCGCGGCCGGTCTTAGTCTTCTGGAAAAACAGGGCGAGCAGTATCACCAACAGCGCCGCCGCCGCGGTCGCCGCGACGTCGTCCTTATTGATCAGAATGCCGCCCTGGAACACGCTCTGCAGGATCATCACCGGTTCCCTGGCGATGCCGAGGTTGATTTCATAGATGTCGCTGCCCCAGATGGTCTGGCCGAAACCGTCAAGCAAATAGGTCACCCCCAGCGTCGCCATCAGCAGCACCACCGGATCCTGGTTCACCAGCGGCCGCAGCACCAGCCGCTCGATGACGAATGCCAGCGCCACCATGATCAAGACCGCCAGCAGCATCGCCACCCACAGCGGCATCCTCTCGGCCATGCGCGCCACCGACAGCGCCGCGAACAGCACCATCGCGCCCTGCGCAAAGTTGAACACGCCCGAGGCTTTGAAGATCAGCACGAAGCCGAGCGCGACCAGCGAATAGAGCACGCCCGCCATCAGGCCGCCGAGCAGCACCTCGGTGTAGAACCCGGGAGAGCCGGCGCCGGTGGCCAGCGGTGCGATGAGGCCCGCTGCGAGTGCAATAAACAGAATGATCAGATTACGATTTTTTTTCATGCCGCGGCCTGTTTCAGTGGCTCACGCCCAGATAGGCGTCGATCACGGCCTGGTTGCCGCGCACTTCGTCCGGCGTGCCATCGCCGATTTTCTTGCCGTAGTCGAGCACGATCACTCGGTCGGAAATATCCATGACTACGCCCATGTCGTGCTCGATCAGCACGATGGTGGTGCCGAACTGGTCGTTGACATCGAGGATGAAGCGGCACATGTCCTGCTTTTCCTCCACGTTCATCCCCGCCATCGGTTCGTCGAGCAGCAGCAGCTTGGGCTCCATCGCCAGGGCGCGCGCGAGGTCGACGCGCTTTTGCAGGCCGTAGGGCAGGCGCCCGACCGGCGTCTTGCGATACGCCTGGATTTCGAGGAAATCGATCACCTGCTCGACCGCTTCGCGATGCTGCAATTCCTCGCGCTCGGCCGAGGGCAGGCGGAACGCCTGGGCCAGCAAGCCCGATTTCATGCGCAGGTTGCGCCCGGTCATGATGTTGTCCAGCACCGACATGCCCTTGAACAGCGCGATGTTCTGAAACGTGCGCGCGATGCCCTGCACCGCCGCTTCGTGCGTGTTCACGTCGTGGCGGGCGACGCCGTTGAAGGTGACCGTGCCTTGCTGCGGGTGGTAGACGCCGTTGATCACGTTCAGCATCGAGCTCTTGCCCGCGCCGTTGGGGCCGATGATGGCGCGGATCTCGTGCTCGCGCACCTCGAAGGTGACGTCCTGTATCGCCCGCACGCCGCCGAAAGCGAGAGAAATATTCTTCAGGCCGAGTATTTCGCCGCCTATGCTCTTGCCGCCGGTCGAACCCATTGCCATCAAGCAGCCTTTCTCACGGTCGCCGGCGGATAGGTCTTCGCCTCCTCGATGCGCAGATCGGCGCTGACCTTGCCGCTGCGCCCGTCCTCGAACTTGACCTGGGTCTCGATGAACTGCGAGGCCTTGCCCGAATACAGCGCGTCGATCAGCACGTTGTATTTTTCCGCGACGAAACTGCGGCGCACCTTGCGCGTGCGCGTAAGCTCATCGTCATCCGGATCCAGCTCCTTGTGCAGGATGAGGAAACGGTGCACTTGCGAATCGCACAGTGCCGGATCGAGCGCGAGTTCGGCGTTGGCCTTTTCCACGCACTCGCGCACCAGCGCGTACACCTCCGGCTTTTGCGCGAGGTCGGTGTAGCCCGAGTAGGGAATATTGCGCCGCTCGGCCCAGTTCCCGACCGCGCCGATGTCGATATTGATGAAGGCGCACACCATCTCGCGGCGGTCACCGAACGCGACCGCCTCCTTGATGTGGGAGAAAAACTTGAGCTTGTTCTCGATGTAGTTCGGCGCATAGATCGCGCCGTTCCCGAGCTTGCCCACGTCCTTGGCGCGGTCGATGATTTTCAGCTGTCCGTCCAGGTCGAAGAAGCCGGCGTCGCCGGTGTGAAAATAACCCGCCGCATCTATGCTCTCGGCGGTGGCGTCCGGCCGCTTGTAATATTCCTTGAACATCGCCCCGCTTTTCACCAGCACTTCGCCGCTGTCGGCGATTTTCACTTCCACCCCGGGCGCAGGAATGCCGACGGTGTCTAGCTTGATCTCGCCGTCCTTCTGCAGGCAGACATAGGCGCAGGTCTCGGTCGAGCCGTAGAGCTGCTTCAGATTGATGCCGATGGAGCGGTAGAAGCGGAACAGGTCGGGACCGATCGCCGCCCCGGCGGTATAGGCCACGCGCACGCGGCTCATGCCGAGCACGTTGCGCAGCGGGCCGTACACCAGGATGTTGCCGAGCCCGTAGAGCAGGCGCTGGCCGGCGCCGACGGTCTTGCCATCGAGTATCTCGGCGCCGCACTGCTTGGCCACATCCATGAAGTAATGGAACATCCCGCGCTTGATCGCGCCGGCGTCCTCGATGCGTATCATCACCTGGGTGAGCAGGTTCTCGAACACCCGCGGCGGCGCGAAATAATAGGTCGGCCCGATCTCGCGCATATCGGTCATCACGGTCTCGCCCGATTCCGGGCAGTTGACGGTGAAGCCGGCCATCAGCGACTGGGCGTAGGAGAACAGGTTGTCCCCGACCCAGGCCATGGGCAGGTAGGACAGAATCTCGTCGTCGTCGGTGAGCCGGTCGAAGCCGCAGCCGCCGCGCGCGGCGTTGATCAGCGCGGAATGGGTAATGCACACACCCTTGGGCTTACCGGTGGTGCCCGAGGTATAGAGCATGATCGCCACGTCGTCAGGCTGGCCCTGCTCGATCTCGCGCGCGATGAAATCGGCCGGCTTGGCGCTGCGGCCCAGCTCCTGCACCGCGTCCAGGCTGCGCAGGAAATCCTGCTTGTAATGCCGCAGGCCGCGCGGATCGTCATACAGTATGTGCTCGAGTCCGGGCGCACGCTCGCGGCACTCGATCAGCTTGTCCACCTGCTCCTGATCTTCGACGATGGCGAAGCGGATGCCGGCGTCCTGCAGCACGTACTCCAGTTCCTGCGCCACCGCGTCCTGATACATCGGCACGGGAATGCCGCCCAGGCATTGGGCCGCGGTCATGGCCCAATACAGGCGCGGCCGGTTGTCGCCGATGATCGCGAGGCTGTCGCCGCGGCGGAATCCCAGCGCGGCCAATCCGCCCGCGAGGGCGCGCACCTCGGCCGCGACCTGGCCCCAGTTCCAACTCTGCCAGATGCCCAGGTCTTTTTCGCGGATCGCCGGATGCCCCGGGCGCACGGCCGCGTGCTGCAGCAGCAGGCGTGGAAACGTATCCAGAGACCGTTCTGACATCCGATCCTCCTCCAATCCGTTGCACTCCTGTACCGGAGCGTTTTAGATTCATTGTAGCCCAAGGCTCGCCCCAATCGCACGCCGGGGGTGCTGCGGCCCTGGCCGAGGCCTTCAGGGCAAAGCAGCGATGTGGCGAAATCATCATACAACACAAATTTCGGGCAAAATGTCGCTTGACCGACACTCGGACCTTTAGCGGCAGACTATGCGATCCCTGGATGACATGCTGGCCTTGAGTTCCTGGACGCGGGAACTTCCGGCGGAGCAATTGAGCCGGGTGCGGGCCAGCATCGCCGTGCGCGAATTCGAGGCCGGCGCCTGCATTTGCCGCAAGGGCGATCCGGCAAACGCCTGGCTGGGCGTGATCGACGGTCTGGTCAAACTCCACAGCCTGTCGCCCGCGGGCAAATCCGTCACGTTCGCGGGCATACCCGCCGGCGGCTGGTTCGCCGAAGGCTCGGTGCTGAAGGGACAGGATATCAAGTACGACGTCGTGGCCTTGCGCGACTCCCACATCGCGTTCATGCCCGAAGCGACCTTCCGCTGGCTGCTCGATACCAGCATACCGTTCAACCGCTTTCTGCTGAAGCAACTGAACGAACGCCTGGGGCATTTCATCGGCATGGTCGAGCATGACCGCTTGCTCGAACCGGATGCGCGCGTCGCGCGCACCCTGGCGGCGTTGTTCAACCCCCACCTTTACCCGAACTCCGATCCGCACATCCAGATCTCGCAGGAGGAACTGGGCTATCTTGCCGGCGCCTCGCGCCAGCGGGTGAACCGCGCGCTGCAGGTACTGAGCAAGGCCGGCCTGATCAAAATCGACTACGGCCTGGTCACCGTGCTCGACCTGGACGGCCTGCAACGATTCGGCGGCTAGTGTCCCGTTCCGGAACGGGACACTAGCCGCCGAATTCGCGTATCCTCCCGCCTGCATGGCTACCCTATATCTGGTCCGTCACGGCCAGGCCTCTTTCGCCGCCGAAAATTACGACTGCCTGAGCGAACTCGGCCAGCGCCAATCGGTCTGGCTCGGCGAATACTTCGCCGAGCGCGGCATCGTGTTCGCGCGCGCGGTGTGCGGTACGTTGGAGCGCCAGCGCCAGACCGCGCGCGCCATCCTGGAGACCATGGGTTCGACGCTGTCGGCTGCGGAACACCCCGGCTGGAACGAATATTCGGGCGAGGCCCTGTACAAGGCCTATCTCGGCGACGAATGGGCCAGCGCGCGCGCCAAAGGCGACGTGCGCGCGGTCTATCGCACCATCAAGGCGGCGCTTGGCGCTTGGTCGGAAGACAAACTCCCGGGGCCGCTGCCCGAGACCTGGGGCGGTTTCGGCGCGCGCATCGCCGCAGCGATGCAAACCGCCTGCGCCGGTCTGCCCGACAACGTGAACGTGCTTGCCGCGACGTCGGGCGGCGCCATCGGCCGCGGCGTCGCCGACCTGCTGCAGGCGCCGGCGCAAGCTGCGATCGAACTCAATCTGCAGTTTCGCAACTCCGGCTTCTGCGAAATCTTCTTCAGCCCGCGCTCGCTGCGGCTGGTGAGCTTCAATTGCGTGCCGCACCTGGAGCGCGAAGACAGGCGCAAGGCGATCACCTACTCTTAACGCGCACCCGATCCGCGGAGCAGTTATGCGGCGCGATCACCTTGCAATCGGCCGCAGTCGACCCTAAGCGGACAATTAAGGCATGGATAATTTGAGGCCAACTATACCGGCAAGGATGAGTGTAAGGCTTAGTAGTCGAGCTGCGTTGGCCGGCTCGCTAAACAGGAGCATGCCCAATATTGCAGTGCCAATGGCACCGACGCCAACCCAAACCGCATAAGCCGTACCGACGGGAAGTGTTTTCATGGCAACGCCGAGCAACCCGACGCTGAGTATCATGGACAGAATAGTCCAGACAGAAGGCCACAGACGTGAAAAGCCCTCGGTGTACTTAAGTCCAATCGCCCAGCCGATTTCAAACAACCCAGCGACCAACAGGATTCCCCAGTTCATGAAACGCTCCTCAACAATGAAGGGCCGTCCCCGATACGAAATGGAGCGGTGAGGTCGTCCTCACTTCCTTGTGATAACTAGCAAATGGTATCAGAACTGTTGTCCGCTTATGGCCGGGAGTACTCCCTGAGACTCGCCGCCTACTGAATTTCCGGCCAGCGGCAGCTTTTCCAAAACGCGGGTCGTCCCCCGACCCAGACCAGCCGGCCGATCTTGTCGGAAACGGTCATTGGTGAATCTCCTGCTCGTTAAAGAGCGAATCTGTGAGTACGATCAATATTCGCTTAGAAATCTCCTGGTACACAGGCAGACAGCCTTATCGTCATGTCAGGAGGTAACCATGAAAACGATATATGCCCGCCTCTCTATAGCCGTTGCTCTGCTGTTTGGCGCTGCATTAGTTCCGGTTTTGGCCGCGCCGGACTGGCCGATTCCGTCGGGGTTGAAGACTGTGGAGGTCAATGGCTATCCGATTGCATATCTCGAAGCCGGGGCCGGCGTACCTGTCGTCGTGATCCACGGCATGTTCGTGGATTACCGCATCTTCACACCTCAGATGGCGGAGTTCTCGAAAGCCCATCGCGTGATCGCAGTTAGTCTGCGTCACTACTATCCTGAACCTTGGGATGGCAAAGGAGGCTCGTTCTCGATCAGTCAGCAAGCAGCCGACGTGGCCGACATGATCCGAAAGCTAAACCTCGGTAAGGTGCATCTTCTGGGGCATTCGCGCGGTGGTAGTGTGGCAATCAATGCTGCGCGGCAAGCGCCCGAGTTGATTCGCACCTTGATTCTCGAAGACGCCTCTGGTCTTGAACCGCTACTCGCTGACGCCTCAGTTGGTCGGCAGCGGATCTACGGTGTAGAAAATCTTGCTGTCTGGGTTAGAGGTGACCTGGAAGGGGGCGATCGTCGCAAGACTGCGCAGGCCGCATGGGGCATGGCCTTCGGGCCAACTGCGTGGGAGCGTTTTGGGCCGGAAGTACAACAGATGGTCATCGACAATATAGGCACGGTGGCGACCAAAGCACCGATGGACATACCGGCGATCAATTGCGATGACATCCGCAAGTTCAGCTTCCCTGTCCTGATCCTGCATGGAGAGCGCAGCCCAAAGCTCTACAGCGACATGAGCGCGGCAATGCGGCAATGCAAACCTGACATCGCAGCAGCGATCATCGTACCTAACGCCACACACATGATTCACCGCGACAACCCGATGTTCTTCAACAAGACGGCGCTCGACTTCATGCAACAGAACTAGCAGCGGAAGAAGTTGTGGCTCCAGGGAAGCACGAAAGACACGCGCGTAAGGTTACGGTAATAAGCGTTGCGATTGTATCGCTTGCGGCGGGTGCGAATTAACTATTGGCGCCTCTACATCCCGCCCGCCGTAGGAAGCCCCAAGACATTCGCCACTATCCGCTGTATGGCGGTTAAGTATCAGAGGCCGCTCGTGGCCGAACGCCGACCTTCGGCGTGTTCGCATTCGCCGGTGCTTTTTTGCTGGCGCGTCGCGCACCGCCGGCTCAATCACGAAAATCAAAAACAACTCTTGGTCAGTGCAGTCGCGGTTTCTTCAGGAAATCGCCGCGCGCGGCCGAGCGCACGGCCAGGCGCAGCACATCGCCCTGGCGCGCGAGCATGAGCGGCACCTCCACCCCCGGGGCGCCCAGGCCCCACACCCGGCGCAGGAAATCGGCGAGGCTGGCAGTGCGCTCGCCCGAGACCCCGAGCACCAGGTCGCCCGGTTGCACGCCGGCGCGCTCTGCGGGACCGCCCGGCGCCAGTCCGCCCACGATCAGGCCGTTCTCCGCCTGCTGCGTGTACATGCCCAGCCAGGGGCGCGGCGCGGAGGCGGCACTGCCATGCGCGAGCATATCCTCGAGTATCGGCTCGAGCAGATCGATCGGAACGAACATATTGCCCTGCTCCGAATCCTCGCCCACGGTCTCCTGCAGCAGCAGCGAGCCTATGCCCACCAGCTGTCCGCGCGCATTCACCAGCGCCGCGCCGCCCCATTGCGGATGCGCCGGCGCCGTGAACAAAGCGTCCGCGATCAGGTATTCCCAATAGCCGGCGAACTCGCGCTTGGCGATCAGCCTGGCTTTGAGCGCATGCGCCCGGCCGCCGTGGCCGAGCACGAATACTTCGTCGTCGGGATGCACCTCGGCGGAAGCGCCGCGCGCCAGCGCCGGGGCGCGCAAATCGCCCAGCGGCTGCACCAGCCCGAAGCCGGTGGCCTGATCGTAGGCGAGCGCATGGCCGGCGACGACGCTGCCCGCATTGGTCGTCAGCCAGATCTTCTCGGCTTCGGTAATCAGGTAGCCGATAGTGAGCACCAAACCGTCGTCGCGGATCACCACGCCGTAGCCCACGCGTTCGGTGCCGAGTATCCCGCTGGTGAACGCGTCCTCGGGTATTTCGGCGCGCAGCAGCACCACCGCATCCATCGCCTGCTCGAGATCGAAGTCCAACTGTTCGGCGCGAGGCTGCAGGGATACGTCGAAAGCCCAGGGTTTCGTATCGTCCATGGCTGCGATTTTGCCACGTTGCGGGATTTTGAGCCCGAATCGCTGTAGACGCCCGGCTGAAGCCGGGTTCAGCGGTCTAGTTTCGCGCTGATGGCACTTCAGCTTACAGTTTCAGCCGAAGGAAGTCATCAGGCGCGAGCACGGTAAAGCGGCCCGATTGCGCGACCCGTCGCGCCAACTTCAGCAAGGCCTTGTCGCGCGTGAGCAGATGGCTGGCGCGCGCATACCAGGCTAATTCCAGAAACTTCTGGTCATCTCGATCCTCGCACTGAGGCAGATCCTTAGCTTCGGGCTGACCGCACATTTCAAACACCCTGGCATGCGCGATGTAGCGCTCGAACGCGAGCGCCTGCGCCCTCGAGTCGAGCTTGACCTGCGCGTAGCCGAGGGCGCGACGCAGTTCCTGCAGGCAGGCGCCGCTGGTCGCAACCCGCAAAGCCCCGCGCTCGATTGCAGCCACGATGGGCTGCACGCGCGGATCGCGAAAAGCGACCCAGTCGAGCACGACATTGGTATCGACAACCAGCAGGGGAATTGACGCAGCCTGTTCGAGCAAGATTTGGCGCAAGCCGTGGAATCGCCGGCCCGGCCAAAGCGGCCGGTCTCGCGACCGCGGGCAATGCCCGGGCCGCAGCCCCGATCATACTCCCTGGAGTCCATTTCAGGACTACCGAAATGGACTCTGCTTTAGGGGAGCACGAGGGGATGCGCGCCGAAACCGGTCCCCTCGAGAGGGTATGCCCTGTTGTTGAAATCAGCGCCCATACAGCGGCTAACTACTTATAAACGCCGGTGCCGAGGAACGCGTCCTGGCCCGGAATCTTTGCGACATAGCCGAGCTTGGCCTGAGCCTTCTTGGTCTCCGGATTGGTCCACATGTACTCGGTGGTGCCGGTGCCCTTGGATTTCGCAAGCTCGATCATGTCCTGGATGATGACCTTGCCGCCGATGTCCTTCAGTTCGAAGAAGTTCTTCCCAACCATCTTGCTGTTGGTGCCGTGGGCGATGTTGAAGCCCTTGAAGTCATAGGCGTAGAGATAAAGATCGCGATCATGGAACTCCTTGTTGCTCGGATCCGTAAACGCCTTGAACGCCTCTTCGGCGCCATGCACCTTGATGTAGGCGATTCCCTTGTCGAGCATGGCGAGCGCTTCCTTCTCCGTCCCGCCCGCAATGGCAATCGTAGCTGCCATGAAATTGACCAATACCGCCGCTAGCAATACTTTCAAAATACGCACCGTCTATCTCCTTCCAAAACAATTGATCCGACCTTGCGATCGGCTTGTCGGCGACAAGCAATAGCATTTATCGGCAGGAATCGGCAAACCTTGAGCTGCAGGGCATAAGTTCTTCTAAATCCACCTATTCCAATACTGTAATTGCCGCCTCGGTTCTGCGCCAGTAGCGGTAAGTTATTCTGGGCCGGGCTCAATTTAAACTGCGCCGAGTCCGATATACCCCAGGGAGAGAGGTCGGCGTCACCTATACCACCGGGAACATCGAGCGGCGACTGACGCAGTTGCGCGATACCGTGGCCCAGCTCTCGATTCTGCTGATGGCGGGCCTGTCCGTCGTGATACTCCTGCTGGCGGCGCGGCTGACGCGGCCGATCGAGCACCTGACCCTGGTGAACGCCGTGACCGTCGACATCGCCGGCGGACCTTGTTGGTTGTTCATCGTCCGCGATATCACCGAGCACAAGGTGGCGCAGGAAGCGCCGCGCGTGAGCGACGAACGCCTGCAGCAGGCAGTGCGCGTCACCGACATGGGTATTTTCGATCACGATCATCGCAGCGGCGTCATTTACTGATCGCCGGAGCACCGCCAGCTCTATGGCTGGCAACCGGACAAGATAGTGGACCTGCAGGGGTCCCCGAAGCAGGTACACCCCGGCGACCTTGAATAGGTCGGGGAAGCCGTCCGGCGCGCCCACGACACGGAAGGACCTCACCCCGGCTGCACCCGTGAGCGGGGCCGCAGCGATCAGGATGCTTGCTGCGGGCGCCACGGGCTATGCCCTGCGCCCGCCGCTGCTCAGCGCGTCACCGCATTGACCTTCAGGGCAAGCGCCGCGCGGTTGTCGGGCGAGACTGCCGCCGGACCGATCGCACCGATGTCGCCCGAGAGCTCGCCGCCTTCCTCGATCGAGAGCTTGCCGTAGCGGATCTTGCCCGACACATGCCCGGTGGCGCGGATCACCAGTTGCTTGCGCACGGTCAATTCGCCGTCGAAGCGTCCGCGTATCTCAGCCGTGTCCACAGCGGCCTTGCCGACGAATTCGCCGATCTCGGCTATCTGCAGCACGCGGCTTTCCATCGCGGCCTCCACCCGCCCCTCGACCACCAGGGTATTGCAATCGGTGATCTCCGCGCCCTTGAGCTTGATGTCCGGTCCGACGATGAGTTTGCTGACCGATTCCTCGGCCTTGTCCAGCGCTTTGGCGGCAGGCGCGGCGTCGGCTCGATGCGTTTCGGTCTTCGGCGTCTCGGCTGCCGGCGGCGCCGGGCTCAGCGCCTCCTGCATGCGTCCGAAAGGGCTGGGCGCGGGCGTGTAGCCGGGACGCGTGGTGTCCTTTTTGCGAAAATTTTCGAGCATGTATATATCCTCTCAAGTGGGTAAACAGCTTACGGGCGCGACGGCCAGCGACCCCGGTCGGAGCGGATGCGCCAGGCCGCGCCCCGTAGCCTTCGCAAGCTGCGTGCCAGGAAACGCAATTCAATCAAATCAGGCGATTGCCGCGATGCACACCGACGAAGACCGCTGCATGCGTCGTGCGCCGCCGACATGGGCCCATGGCTTTATTTCAACTCGATGAATGCACGCTTGAATTTATGTCGCCCCGCAGCGACAGCTGGCATGCAAGCGTACGGTCGGCGCGGTGGTGCGCGCGTCGGAACGCGGTACTATTGGCTCTGGACGGCGAAAGGAGAATCGCAGCGTGTTCCCACTGATTGAAATTTCCGGCTCCGCGCATGAACGCGGACACCAGCACGGCGCGCAGGCGAAACTGCGCATCGAACGCTCGATCGCGACCTACGCGCGCCTGTTCGCCTACTGCGGCATCACCTGGCACGGCGCGCAGCGGCTGGGTGCGGCTTATCGAAGCGTGATCGGCGACCTGGATCCTGCGCTGCTGGCCGAGATCGAAGGCATCGCCTCGGGCGCAGGCCGGCAGGTCGATGAGATCCTCGCGCTCAACGCGCGCACCGAAATCCTGCCGCCGAGCTATCCAGGCGAACCGCATCCGGACCGCGGCAGCATCGCCGCCGCCAACCTGAAAAGCGGCGTGCCCGACTGGGGGGAATGCACTTCGATCGCGGTGAAACCGGCGCGCAGCGCGACCGGGGCCACGCTCCTGGCGCAGAACTGGGACTGGCTCGGCGCGCAGCGCGATGCACTCGTGCTGCTGCGCGTGCGCGATGCCCGCGGCGCGTCCTGCCTCACGCTGACCGAAGCGGGCATGCTGGCCAAGATCGGGCTCAACCGCCGCGGCTTCGGCGTCTGTCTCAACATCCTGCGTTCGTCCGATGACGGCAGCCGTACCGGCGTGCCGGTGCATGTGCTGCTGCGCGCGTTGCTGGCGTGCGACAGCGTCGCAGAGGCAATCGCGTTCGCGTCCAAACTGAACTTCGGCGCCTCGTCCAATGTGCTTTGCGCCGATGCGTCGGGCGACACCGCGGCGCTTGAATTCTCGCCGCGCGGCCTGGAGATTGTGCGCGGCGCGGATGCGGCGCTGTGCCACACCAATCATTTTCTCGCCCCGGCTGCGGCGCGCCATCAGGCTTCGCTCGCGCCCAGCCTGTCGACCGTGCCGCGCCTGGCGCGCATCACCGCGCTCACCGGCGCGCATCGCGCAAAATTTTCGACCAAGGACTTGCAGCGCATGCTGCGCGACGAATCCGACGGCTATCTGTCGATCTGCCGCAGCCCGGACCCCGCGCTCGCACCCGAGGCCTGCATCGAAACCGTCGCCGCGGTGGTGATGGACCTGGGTGAGCGCGTGATGCACATCGCACCGGACGTGCCGTCGCGGGTCGATTTCGTGCCGGTCGCGCTGGGCGAGGCCGTTCCGGCTTAGCGCTGCACCCGCCTAGGTGGGCGTGAGTATGTGGATCAACCGGCTCGCGATCATGTCCTTCGTCTTGGCCCCGTACGCCGCCATGTGCGGCGCGGCCGCATGCGCCTTCAACTCCTCCATGCTCGCCCACTTCTCCAGAACGAGAAAGGTATCCGGGCCGTATTTGGTCTGAAACTTGGGGCCATCCTCGAAATCGACTGCGGCGCCGTACTCGATGCATCCCTGCTCGGCTTTGACCGCGGGGACGTTGGCGTGAAACGCCTGCAGGATAGCGGCGCGCATGCCGGGTTTGGCGGTGATGACGGCGACGACGTGGATCATGGTCTTCTGCTCCTGGTGTGAACTGCGTTGGGGAGGATTACGCATTGTAACCAAAGTATAGGCGCGCACGCCTGCGGGGCTGAGCCCGCGCGGCGAAGTTGCTACAATCCTCAGGCGTCGCGCGGAACATTCCGCGCCGACTCCTGGAAGCCGCTGCAACGCACGATTTGCGGCGGCGCCGTCCGGGGAACCCATGAGGAGTGCTGCATGAAGATTTCGATCCTGGACGATTACCACGATACGCTGCGAACGCTCGCCTGTTTTGGCAAGCTCGCCGGACACGATGTCGAAATCTGGAACGATCACGTGCAGGACACCGCGCCGCTGGCCCAGCGGCTGGCGCAGACCGAAGCCTTGGTCCTGATCCGCGAGCGCACGCAGATCCGCGCACCCTTGATCGATCGCCTGGATCAGCTCAGGCTTATCAGCCAGCGCAGCGTGTTTCCGCACATCGACATCGCCGCCTGCACCCGGCGCGGGGTGATCGTCTCGTCGAACCAGCATGCCGATACGCCTTCGTATGCCACGGCCGAGCTGACCTGGGGACTGGTACTCGCGGCGATGCGACAGATTCCCCAGCAGATGGCGGCGCTAAAGGCAGGCAATTGGCAGATCGGCGTCGGCACCAGTCTGCGCAGCAAGACGCTGGGCGTGTATGGCTACGGCAGGATAGGCGCCGTGGTGGCGGGCTACGCCAAGGCGTTCGGGATGAACGTGCTGGTTTGGGCGCGCGACTCGTCTCGCATGCGCGCGCAGGCGGACGGGCATGCGCCCGCGCACAGCAAAGCGGCCTTCTTCGAGCAATGCGACATCATCACGCTGCACATGCGCCTCAACGAATCGACGCGCGGCATCGTCACCGCCGCGGACCTTGCGCGGATGAAACCCAGCGCGCTGCTCGTCAACACCAGCCGCGCGCCTTTGATCGAGCGCGGGGCGCTGGCGGCGGCGCTGCAATGCGGACGCCCGGGCATGGCGGCGGTCGATGTGTATGAAGAAGAACCCGTGCTCGATCCGGATCACCCGCTGCTGCGCATGGACAACGTGGTCTGCACGCCGCACATCGGCTACGTCACGCGCGACGAATACGAGCTTCAGTTCAGCGACATCTTCGATCAGATCGTCGCCTACGCAGCCGGCGCGCCGATCAATGTCGTCAATCCCGAGGTGCTCGCAACGCCATCAGGGCACGCCCCCCGATAGCCGGCCGCAGGGCGGGCACTAAGCCCGGCGTGCATTTCAACATTATCGCAATGCGCCCCTGTTTTCACCGCGCATGAGGGGAGGTGTTCCCTCATGCTGAACGCAACGCTTAGTAGGATTTGTACGGCAGGTACTTGCCAGACAAAACGATGTTCACGCGGTCGCCGGCCTTGTTCGGCTCGCGCTTCAAGTCCATGTTGAAATCGATCGCCGACATGATGCCGTCGCCGAACTCCTCGTGGATCAGCTCCTTCAACGTCGTGCCGTACACGTTGATCAGCTCATAGAAGCGGTAGATCAGCGGATCGGTCGGCACGGCAGTGGGCAGCGAGCCCTTGTAGGGCACCACCTGCAGCAGCGCCACGGCCTCGGCAGGCAGGTCGAAGGTCTTGCCGATGATCGCTGACTGCTTCTTGTCGAAAGTCATCTGGCCGTCAGCCGGCAAGCCCACGATCACCCGGCTTCTCAACCGCGCTGTCGGTCCAAGCCGACAAGGTAATTCCCGTGGACTCAAGGGCATGCGCGCGAAGCGCCGATGGTTGTCGTTTCCGGACGACGATTCCGTGGCCGCAGACCGGGGAAGAAAAACATAACAATATGAATTTACGACATATATTTTGCTGGCACAAGGCTTGCTCACTGGTGGGCATGGTCCTGCGCAACAGGCCGACCCGATGTTCCACTCAAGCGAGGTTTGTATGGCCGACATGACCCGAATTCTGATAGTCGACAGCTACCCGCTGTTTCGAAGCACGCTGCGGACGTTCTTGTCGCAGGAACCGGATTTTCAGATAGTCGGCACGGCGGGCAGCATGCGCGATGCCATATGGTCCGTCGGGAGCCTGGATCCGGACCTGGTGCTGACCGATTTACGCATGCCGGACGCGCGCGGTGTCGAGGCGGTGGCGGGAATCAAGCGCCACTATCCGGAGGTAATCGTCCTCGTCGTCAGCTTCCAGAAGGAAATCGAATTCAAGCAGCAGTGCCGCGATGCCGGGGCGGCGGGTTATGTCGTGAAGGACGCAATTCATAACGAACTATGCGGCGGCATACGCGCCGCATTGCGCGGCGCAGCCTTCCACGGCGCGGATGCGGATGACGTGATGGTCTCACAGTATCTGCGTAATTCCGCCGCATCCGGCAAAGGGCGCAGCCCTTTGCCGGCATAGTCCGCCGCCGCGCCAAAGCCACCCTAGGGTGCAGCTGTTCGGCCGCCAAACATTGGTCAGGCCGCTTTCCGCCTAGCGGTCTCCGCTTTCCATCTCCCTCCCCCCGGGCATTGCATGCCCGCTGACGGGCGTCATTCGATCGGCTTTTCCGCCCAGAGTTGCGCTACCGCTTCCGGTCTTAGGTTTAAGACGCGGCTGAGGCGCCGCGGCCAGCGCCACTCGACCGGGGCCAGCAGGCTAGGCGGCTGCCTGTTACGCCCCAAATAGAGGCATGGCGCCGCTGCGACGCACCGCAATGTCCCTAAAGCGATTGCCCGCGTTCCGTAATACTCTGGAAATAAAGAACAAGTAATCTGGCATGCAGGTTGCTATAGAACGCTTAGCTTGGAACATACAATTTCGGGGGAAGCTCACCATGCGCCACCGCACTCAGTCCGGCTCCGGAAAACAGATTCCGCTGGCCTTCATTCCGATAGCCGGTTTCGATAGTGCATCGGTGCTGCGCAAGGCATACACCCGATTGGCGCTCTCGCGGCGCCTGAGTTTCGAGCAGGTGATGTCCAACCACGCTTACGCGATCGGCGTGCGCAATCTGGCCGACGCCATGGCACGCGGTGGTGCTGCGCTCAACCGCAAATAGGTTGAGCAGCAGCCGATCGCGTAAATGAACCTGACAAGGAAGATGGTGTAGCTATCGCGGCGAACGATGCCGCAGCATCGACAGCAGACTCAGGCAGATCAGATGGGCGATGCGCTGCTTTTCTGTGCGCGGCTGTTTGTGCCGCAACTGACGGCAGAGCACGCGCGCTGTTTTGATCTCGGGCGCGAAATTGCGCTTGCTCACCTCGTCCCGCCGCCGGATCGGCCTATCGCCAAACAGATCGCCGGATTCCCCGGTAGCGCCTATGCAATTCGGCATATTGCACCTCGCATATTCGTAACGACTGTTTGACATCGCCCCTAGAAACTAGTTTCCGCTTTGCCGGCCGTGTGGGTTTGCGTTAACGCAAACAGCGTGACAATTTTTTCGCGGCTACAGGTCGCCGCGCCGCGTCCGACGCAGACCCTGTTCAAATGTTTTTCCTGCTCAATCGCTTTAACACAATGAGCTATGTGTCTGCTTCGATTTGTGAAGCAATATTCCTGTCGAACGTTTTCCCCGGCGCCCGCGCGCCTCAGCCCTTTTTCGTCCAATACTCGTCGCGCAAAATGCGCTTCAGCAGCTTGCCGGTCGGCGTGCGCGGCAGTTCGGCCCTGAAGTCTATGCTGCGCGGGCATTTGATCCGCGACAGGCTGGCCCTGCAAAAGGCGATCAGTTCGTCGGCCAGGGCCGGGCCCGGCGCGAAGCCCGGCACCGGCTGCACCACCGCCTTCACCTCCTCACCCATCTCGTCGTTCGGCACGCCGAAGACGGCGACATCGGCGACTGCCGGGTGGTTGACCAGGACGTTCTCCGCCTCCTGCGGGTAAATGTTCACGCCGCCGGAGATGATCATGTAGGCCCTGCGGTCGGTGAGGTAGAGGTAACCGTCGGCGTCGAGGTAGCCGACGTCGCCCAGGCTGGACCAGCCCTTTGCGTTGTACGCGCCTTGAGTCTTGGCCGGGTCGTTGTGATAGGTGAACTCGGGGCCGCCGGAAAAATAGACCTGACCGATCTTTCCTGTGGGACATTCCGCGTCGTCCGCGCCGACGATGTGGATCTGGCCGACCAGCGATCGGCCGACCGTGCCGCGGTGGGCGAGCCACTCCGCGCTATTGGCGATGGTGACGCCGTTGCCTTCGGTGCCGGCGTAATACTCGATGAAGACCGGCCCCCACCAATCGATCATCTTCTGCTTCACCTCGATGGGGCAGGGCGCGGCGGCATGCACCGCCGCCTTGAGCGACGAGACATCGTACTTGGCGCGGACTGCCTCGGGCAGCTTGAGCATGCGCACGAACATCGTCGGCACCAGCTGCGTCTGCGTGCAGCGGTGCTTCTCCACCAGGCGCAGATAGTCCTCGGGGTCGAACCGCTCCATGATCACCGAGGTGCCGCCAAGCGCGCCCACCATCATGTTGAAGCGCAGCGGCGCCGCGTGGTACAGCGGCGCCGGCGACAGATAGACGCTGGCCTCGTTGACGCCGCACATCTTTTGCACCAGCAGTTGCAGCAGCGGCGACAGCGTGCCCAGCGGCTCGTTCTTGAACTGCGGCTTGACGCCCTTGGGCCGGCCGGTCGTGCCCGAGGAATAGAGCATGTCGTAGCCGACGATCTCATCAATAATGGGCGTCGCCGGCTGCGCCGCGAGCGCGGCATCCCACGAAGTCCAGCCCGGCGATGGCGCGCCGCTCATGTAGCGCGCCGCGCCCGTCGGCAGCAGGGGCGCGAGCTTTTCGGCAAGCGGTTTGAGCGCGTCGGATACGACGAACACCTTCGCGCCGCAATCGCCGACGATGTAGGCGATCTCGTCGGCGACGAGGTAGGTGCTGATGGCGGTGTAGTAGATCCCGCTGCGCTGCGCGGCCCAGCAAATCTCGAAGAAGCGCAGCGAATTTTCGAACAGCAAGGCCAGGTGATCGCCAGTCTTGACGCCCAGCGAGCGCAGCAGTTGCGCGCCCCGGTTCGAGGCCGCATCGAGTTCGCGATAGGTGAGCGCCTTGCCCGAGGCCGCCATCAAATAGACGACTTTGTCCGGCTGGGTGCGGGCGTGGCCGGAGGGATGGAGCATCGGCGTTTCCTTTCGGTTCGAACTCGCCTGGCATTTTGAGGTATCGCGCTGCCGCCAAAGCACACCGCGTCTGCCCGATCGAGTGCGCGCAAATACAGCCGCGCGAACCTCTCCTTCTTCGCGACCGCATCGACCGCATCGCGGTCCGCGGCCATGGCGTTCTCGATCGCCGACGCGAAAGCACTGCACCCAGGGTTGACCGAGTGCAATGCGGCTGGGGGCCAGAGTACACGAATAAAGTGAACGCTTAGAACATAGCTATACTAACTTGATTTATATCCACAAAGAGCGTATGGTTTTTCAAACGCTATTGGACTGCGCCGGTGCCGATGGAGTTGACGCCGGTGATACCAGAACGATGACATGAAACCCGAATTGGAAACGCCTGCCCAATATCAAGCGAAGGCCGCATGGCGCGTGGCCGTGACCCAGGGTCTGACCCTGCTCGGCTTCAACGAATGGTTGATCGAATGCGCGAACTACCCGCGAGAATTGTTCGATCAGCGCGAAGCCAATCTGGTCGCCCGCGTCGCCAGCGAGGACTTCGTGGTCATGTTGACCATGGATGCCGGTCATCACGAAGCGGCCAGATGCGTCGCCAGTTCCATGCTTGCGAGCAGCGAAAGCACGCTGCGCGAGCCGGACATCGGCCGCGCGCTTTCGGGCAGCCTGGGCATAGCGCTGTTTCCCAACCATGCCGCGGATGCCGATTCCCTGTCGATCGCGGCCGACCGACGACGCTACCAGGCCAAATCCCAAGGCAAGGCAAGCCTACGCTTCGCGCACGGCTGATTCGGACCGCGGCCGGGTCAACGCCGAAACCGGCCGCGACAACTGACGATGCAGGGCTGCGCTGTGGCGGTCGCTGTGCAAAATAGTTCGGCTCCGGCCCGCTGGCGTTTCCTGCCTTGCCGGGCCCTGCGCGGGATTGCATCTGCCACGGCTTGTCTATAATGAAACATATCCACTGCGCCTAGGAGATCGTCATGGGCATCGCAATGAAACTGAGTGATTACCTCAAAGCAAACGAAGTGCAGTACGAGGTGGTGAACCATTCCCACAGCGGCACTAGCATGCAGACCGCCAAGGCATCAAACGTGCCAGCGCGCTGCGTGGCCAAGGCGGTCGTGCTCGAAGACGCCACCCACGCGGTGATGGCTGTGCTGCCGGCATCACGGCGCCTGCAACTGCGCGAATTGCAGGCCAGCAGCGGCCAGGCCCTGCGGCTCGCCACCGAAGCGGAACTGAACGGTCTGTTCATCGACTGCGAACCGGGGGCGGTCCCCCCGTTTGGCGCCGTCTACGGCCTCGAAACCATCTGGGACGACAGCCTCATGGAGCAGCCCGAGACCTACTTCGAGGCGGGAGACCATGAAACGCTGGTGCACATGAAAACGCGCGACTTCATCGGCCTGATGAAAGGCGCGCGCCACATGGCGTTCAGTGCGCAGATGGACGAGGAGCACCGCCCGCTGTTCTGAGCCGGGCTGCGCGGAGGAAGGGCGTTGGTCGGCCCGCTTGCGTGCAGGCGGGCGAGTCCCGGCGTTGCGCGTCCGCTTCCCCCATTTGGTCCGCGATGAATTCAGCGTTATGCTACACGCACACGTTTTCCTGTTCCTCGCACCAGCCGGGAGATGCACGCCATGACCAAGCAACGACTAATCACCCGCAGCGACTTTGACGGGCTGGTCTGCGCCGTCCTGCTGAAGGAACTCAACATGATCGACGAGATCGTGTTCGCCGAACCCAAGGACATGCAGGACGGCAAGGTCGCCATCACCGAGCGCGACATCACGACCAACTTGCCGTATGTGCCCAGCGCGGGCATGGCGTTCGATCATCATTCCTCGGAAATTCTGCGCAACCCCGGGGCACATTCGAATCTCATCATCAATCCCAGCGCCCCTTCCGCCGCGCGTGTCGTGTTCGAGCATTTTGGCGGCGGACGCACCTTTCCGGAAAGCTTCCATTTCATGATGGAGGCCGTCGACAAGGTGGACGCGGCGCAGTTTGACCGCGACGAGATCCTGCGCCCGAACCGCTGGGTTCTGCTTGGCTACCTGATGGACCCGCGCACGGGTCTGGGCCGTTTCCGCGACTTTCGGATCAGCAATGACGATCTGATGATGACCCTGATCGAGTATTGCCGCGACCATTCCATCGAGGAAATCCTCAGCCTGCCCGACGTCAAGGAGAGGGCCGACCTTTACCGGGAACACGCACCGAAGGCGACGGAACAGATCAGGCGCTGCGCTGCCCTACACGGCAAGCTCGTGGTCCTGGACCTGCGCAGGGAAGAGAGCATCTGGGCCTGCAACCGGTTCATGGTTTACGCCCTGTTTCCGCAGATCAATATTTCGATCCACGTCACCTGGAGCGCGAACCAGCGGAACACCGTGTTTGCGGTCGGCAAATCGATACTCGAGCGCACATCGAAAACCAACATTGGCGCACTGATGCTCGAATACGGCGGCGGCGGCCATGAAGCCGCCGGAACCTGCCAGGTGAGCAATGACCAGGCGGACGCCGTCCTGGCCAAACTGGTGACGCGCATCAATCAGGACGGCTGATTCGCGCCGCCGCGTTGGCGCAAGCCGATGACGCCGGCCGCAATGACCGCGACGACACCCGACCAGGGCTGCGCATCCATCGCGGACCTGTCTGGAAACCCAATAAGCACGCGCTTTTCCAGGCATCCCGCAGCTGCGCTCAGCGCGACAATTCAGGCTCGGAAGCGGGCGGGCGCTTGACGAAGGTCACCGGAACAGCGGGGACGTTCGCCATGCGGTCCCCTTCCGCTTCCCTAGTCGCGCTTTCCTTCTTGCGCTGGCCGGGGAAAGCAAGCGCCTCGGTCAGGAGGTAAGCGGCCTGGGCGTAAGACGTCGGGCAGATCGCGAAACATTCCTGGCAGCTCCAGCATTCCTTCGCCGCGATCTCCGGGATGAAGCTGATCTCGCGCACATGCCCGTTCTCGATGAAGCCGACCGCATGCTTCTGCTTCACCTCGTCGCAGTAGCGCACGCACAGGCCGCACAGGACGCAGAACGATGCCTCTTTCTCGAAGCGGTTGCGGTCGGCGCCGTATTCATAAGCGAGCCGCACGAGCTCCGGCGCGTCGGGCGCATGCGCCATCAACTCCTCGATGATCACGCGGCGTATCTTGTCGACCTTCTCCGAGCGCGTGCGCACGACCAGGCCCTGCTCCACCGGGTAGAGGCAGGAGACCACGTAGTTCGTCCTGCCGCGCGACTCGACTTCGACCATGCAAAGCCGGCAGCCGCCGTAGTCCTCGAGCTTCTCGTGGTGGCACAGCGTCGGAATCGAGACGCCGATTTGTTGCGCGGCCTTGAGCACGGTCGTTCCCGCCGGAACCGTCGTTTCCTTGCCGTCGATCTGCAGCGCGATTTGTACGATAGTGCCGCTCATTTCGCCTCGCTCCCCGCGGCGCTGCCAGCGGCGATCCGCGCCTCGAACTCCGGTTTGAAATAGCGCAGCATGCTCTTGAGCGGGTCGGACGACGTCTTACCCAGCGCGCACAAACTGCCCAGGCTGGTGACCTCGGTCAGATCGGCCAGCCGCTCGAGATCGAACTTCCTGCCCCTGCCTTCGACGATATTGGTCAGGATTTTCAGCATCTGGTACATGCCTTCGCGGCAGGGGACGCACTTGCCGCAGGACTCCTTGACCAGGAAGTCGAGCAGATAGCGCGCCATCTCGATCATGTCGGTGTCCTCGTCCATCACCAGCAGCCCGCCTGCGCCTATCGGCGCGCCCAGCTTGGACATGCCGTTGAAGTCCAGCGGCGCATCGATCATGCTGATCGGTATGGACCCGCCCATGGCGCCGCCGAAATGGATGGCCTTGGGCGCCCTGCCCCCTGGGACGCCGCCGCCGATGTCGAACACGATGGTCCGCAAGGGCGTGCCCATCGGCACCTCGACCACGCCGCTGTTGACCACGTGGCCCGAGAGCGACACGAGCTTGGTCCCCTTGCTCTTCTCCGAGCCTATGCTGGTGAACCAGTCCGCGCCGCGGTTGATGATTTCGGGCACGTTGGCCCAGGTTTCGACGTTGTTGAGATTGCTCGGCTTGTCCCAGATGCCGCTGACCGAGGTGCGGATGTATTTCGGTCTGGGCTCGGGCGCATTGCCTTCGATGGAGCGCATCAGCGCGCTCGATTCGCCGGAGACGAAGATGCCGACGTCGAAGTGCAGCTCCACTTCGAAGTCGAAGCCCGAACCGAGGATGTTCTTGCCCAGCAAGCCCAGTTCCTTCGCCTGCTCCAGTGCGGCGGTGATGTGCTTGGCCATGGACGGAGAATCGTGCCGCGTGTAAATGTAGCCCTGTTGCGCGCCGATGGCGTAGGCGCCGATGATCAGGCCTTCGAGCACCCGGTGAGGATTGCCGGTGAGCATGGCGCGGTCCATGAACGCGGCCGACTCGCCTTCGTGACCATTGACGATGACGTACTTGGTCTTCTCCGGCGCGTTCTTCGTCGTCTCCCATTTCAGGCCGGCCGGAAAACCGCCGCCGCCGCGGCCGCGCAGATTGGCTTTCTTGACCTCCTGCAGCACCTGGTCGGAAGTCATCTTGGAGAGCGCCTTGGCGAGCGCGCTGTAGCCGCCGACCGCGATGTAGTCATCTATGCGCGTCGGGTCGATTCTGGGGATGTCGCCGGTGAGGATGCGCATCTGGTGCTTGTAAAACGGCACCTCGTGCATGTGCACCGCTTTTTCCCCGCTGGCCGGATCGTGGTAGACGAGACGATCCACCACTTCGCCCTTCGCCGCGCTGGCGACGACCTCGGCAACGTCTTCGGGCCTGACTTCGAAATAGCAGATATCGCCCGGGCCGACGAGGACGTTCGGCCCCTTGTTGCAGTAGCCGTGGCAGCCGGTGACCCTGAAATCGACCTTGGCCGCCACCCCCTGTGCCGCGATTTCCGCGGCAAAGGCCGTGGCGACGGCGGCCGAGTCAAGTCCGTCGCAGGCCGCGCCGCCGCACACCGCGATGCAGGGCTTGGACGGATCGCGGGCCGCGAGTATCTTTGCTCTGCGTTCTTCCAGTTGGGCCGTTGTCGTTAACCTTGGCATGGTCGGTCCCTACTCGTATTGCTTCAGCACGTCGGCTGCGCGCTCCGGCGTCATCCTGCCGTAGTGCTTGCCGTCGACGATCAACTCAGGGGCTATGCTGCAGCTGCCGAGGCAGCTGCCGGCCTCCAGCGTGAATTTCGCTTCGGTGTCGGTTTCCCCGGGTTTGAGGCCGGTGATTTCCTCGACCTTCGCCATCAGGCTCGCAGCACCGCGCAGGTGGCAGGTCATGCCGGTGCACACATGCACATCGTGCCGTCCCTTCGGCGTCAGGCTGAACGTCTTGTAGAAACTGGCGATCTGCATCGCCTGGCTGAAAGGCACCTCCAGGGCGTCGGCGACCTTTTGCATGACCTCGCGCGGCAGCCAGCGGTTCTCGTGTTGAATCTCGGTCAGCGCATGGATCAGCGCGCCCGGCTTGCCGCGGTATTTCTCGATGATGCCGTCGATCACGTCTTTCCCTTCGATCATTTGCTCGCTCATGTCGTCGCTTCTCTAGTTGATTCAGGCCGTCGCCAGGACCCGGACCTGGTTTCCATCGAGCCTGACCATGCCGCGCTGCGCCAGCACATTCAAGTGGCGCGCGACTTCCGGCGCGGGCAGATCGAGGCCGGTGGCGATTTCGCCTGTTGCCACCGGCTGCGGCCTGGCGTAGCCCATGATGCGGCTCATGGCGAGCTTGTCGAGTATCAACTCGCGGAACAGCGCGTCGAACTCGGCGCTGCCGAAGAGCTTGTGATAGCTCTCCTCTTTTCTTTCCGGCACCCTGAACCGCTCCCGCTCCACCAGCTTGATGTAGGGCACGAGCGCAGTGGCCGCCGCAAGGCCGGCCTGCAGGTCAGGAATCGACTTGCCCTCGCTGGATCCGAGCGGCCCCAGGCTTTTGATCTTCGCCGACAGCTCGTTCATGACCTCGGCGAAGCGTATGCCCTCGCCTGCAGACACCCATTCCAGCCGCAGCCGCTCGGGATTGACGCCGACGTTCTCGAGGATGCGCTTGGCGATCAGGCTATTGCCCAGCGCATCGTAGTTGCCCTCCGGGTTGTAGTGGCAGTCGTTCAGGTGGCAGCCGCCGATGAACACCCCGTCGGCCTTCTGGGCAAACGCGCGGAAAATGAACTCCAGGTCGACCCGGCCCGAGCACATCAGGCGAATGACGCGCAAATGCGGCGGGTACTGGAAGCGGGAGACGCCGGCGAGGTCGGCGCCGCCGTAGCAGCACCAGTTGCACAGAAAACCGACGATGACGGGTTTGAACTCGGCGGGAGCGGCCATGCTTAGCTCATTATTCGATAGTTAGGGTTGGTCGTCGTTCAGCCGGCGAGCGCCGCGTCGATCTGGCGCAACACTTCGTCGTCGGTGTAATGCTTCAGGCTGATGGCGCCCGTCGGACACTTGGCGTTGCACAGGCCGTCGCCCTTGCACAGCACGGGATTGACCACCGCCTTCTTGCCGCGCGGCGTATCCTGGAATTCGATGGCGCCGTAGGTGCAGCAGGTGATGCAGGCGCCGCAGGAGACGCAATCGATGTCGTCGACGGCGCACACCGAGCCCGAGGCGACGACCGTATCGCGCGTGAGCGTGGTCAGCGCCCGCCCGGCGGCGCCGTAGGCCTGGCTGATGGTCTCCGCCAGGTGCTTCGGATACTGCGCCGTGCCGCAGAGGTAGATGCCTTCGGCGGCGAAATCGACCGGGCGCAGCTTGACGTGGGCTTCCTGGAAAA